>PPYE01157943.1_pt1 | contig 66984 bp, 58 predicted proteins | sample 1559881 | NCBI WGS metagenome assembly PPYE01 (sample SAMN08240022, study PRJNA423297) | Human gut metagenome, whole genome shotgun sequencing project. | reverse complement strand
ACTAAGAAACATGGTATCTATGCCGCTAGGCTCATGCTTCGCCTGCGGCTCGCATTCACCAACCGGACATATTATACCACAAACGGTCCGCCGTGTCATTCGGCAATTGGCGGAAATTGTATGGCGCACGGCCTTTCCCTGTCCCTTGCCCGCACCGCGCAAAAAGCACCCCGCCGTGCGGCGGGGTGCTTTTTGATTTTGCTATGCAAACAGGCTGCAAACCAGGCCCGCCGCCACGCCGATGCCGTACAGCAGCGCCACGATAAACAAATTCTGTTTGGCGTTTTTGTTGGCGCGCAGCAGCACCGCCAGCCCCACGCCTGCGCCCGTGCACAACCCCGCCACCACGCCTCCCAGCGAAAGCTGGCCCGCGGCATACAGCTGGGTGATGAGGACCGAGGACACACAGTTGGGAATGAGCCCCACAAGCCCGGCCAGCACAGGCTGCCACGGGCCGCTGGCCGCCAGGAATGCCCCTATGGCCTCCTCGCCCACCAGAGCCACCAGCGCGCCCAAAGCAATGTTGAACAGCAGAATGAACAAAAAGATGTGCAGCGTGTGCTTGAGCGCCGCCGCCAGGATGCCGTCCCGTTCCTCGTGCTCGTGGCAGTCCACAGCGCTGCTGCTGCCTGTGTAGCCGCCGCGCACGCTCTGAGGAATCAGCCTTTTGAACACAAAATCAATGCAGAAGCCCGCGGCAAGCGCCACAGCCAGCTTGATGCCGAGGATCAGCGCCAGCGACCGCCAGTGTTCCGGGTTTGCGATGAGCAGCGGCACCGCCTCGTCGGACGTGGCAAGGAACACCGCCAGCAGGGTACCCAGCGTGACCACCTTGCTGGCGTACAGGTTTGCCGCCATGGCCGAAAACCCGCACTGGGGCAGCAGGCCCAGTACGGCGCCCGGTACAAAGCCAAAGCGCCCGCCGCCCGCCAGTGCTTTTTCGATGCCCTCCGAGTGGCGGTGCTCCACATATTCGATCAGCCAGTACGCCGCGAACAGAAAGGGCAGCATTTTCACGCTGTCCAGCAGCGCGTCCAGTAAAAGTTCCAAAATCAAAACAGGGTTCTCCTTTTCTCACAGCCGGCGCATGCCGCGCCGGAAAATCATACCACTCCCGTATTATATGCCCTTCGCCCGGCCTTTACAAGAAGCCCCCGAGGGGCATCCGCCCGGCGCTGGGCAGATGTACCACTATTTTTTTGTGCGGAGCAAAGAACTTTGTCACGGCGCGCACTTGCGCGGCTTTTTGCACTATGGTATGATATTTTTGTAACAGTCTGTCCACACCTGATTGATAAAGGAGTTTTCACACATGCGTGGTATTTATTCTTCCGTTACCGACATCCGCCGCCAGGTATTCACCGAGGTGGCCCGTATGGCATACGAAGGCGGCGATTACAGCCGCGTTGAGGAGCTGCCGTACAAGATTTTGCCGGGCGAGGTGAGCAAATACCGCGACAGTATCTTTCTGGAGCGCGCCATCGTGGGCGAGCGCCTGCGCCTGTCCATGGGTTTGCCGCTGCGCCCCATCGACGAGCACGCGCCCCTTTCCACCGGTATCGAGGAGGCCGCCCGGCCGGAGAAATACTACGAGCCGCCCCTCATCAATATCATCAAATTCGCCTGCAACGCCTGCCCGGAAAAATCTTTTCACGTGACGGATATGTGCCAGGGCTGCCTGGCACATCCCTGCGTGGAAGTATGTCCCAAGGGCGCGGTGTCAATCGTGCACGGCAAAAGCGTTATCGACCAGAGCAAGTGCGTCAAGTGCGGGCAGTGCGCCAACGTATGCCCCTACGGCGCCATCCATAAGATGGAACGCCCCTGCGCCAAGGCCTGCGGCATGGATGCCATCGGCTCCGACGAGCTGGGCCGCGCGAAAATCGATTACGACAAGTGCGTGTCCTGCGGCATGTGCCTTGTAAACTGTCCTTTCGGCGCCATCGCGGACAAAAGCCAGATCTTCCAGGTCATCCAGTCCATCAACCAGGGCGACCGTGTCATCGCCGCCGTGGCTCCGGCCTTTGTGGGCCAGTTCGGCCCGGACATGACGCCTGAAAAGCTGAAGCCATCCATGAAGCTCCTGGGCTTTGACGATGTGGTGGAGGTCGCCATCGGCGCGGACCTGTGTACCATTGAAGAAGCCAAGGATTTTATGCGCGAGGTGCCCGAGCAGCAGCCGTTTATGGCCACGTCCTGCTGCCCGGCCTGGAGCGTGATGGCGAAAAAGCTGTTCCCGGATTTTGCGCCCTATATCTCCATGGCCATGACGCCCATGGTGCTGACGGCCCGCCTGCTGAAAAAAGAGCACAAAAACTGCAAGGTCGTTTTCATCGGGCCGTGCGCCGCCAAAAAGCTGGAAGCCAGCCGCCGCACCATCCGCAGCGACGTGGACTTCGTGCTCACATTTGAAGAAGTGATGGGCATGTTTGAGGCGAAGGCCATCAAGTTCTCCGAAGTGGCCGCCGGGCCCGAGCTGGTGGAGGCCACCGCCGACGGCCGCGGGTTTGCGGTTTCCGGCGGCGTGGCGAACGCGGTGGTGAACGCCATCCACAAGATGGACCCGGACCGCGAGGTAAAGGTGATGGCCGCCCAGGGCCTGCAGGAATGCAAAAAAATGCTGATGCTTGCCAAGGCAGGCAAGCTGAACGGCTACCTGCTGGAGGGCATGGCCTGCCCGGGCGGCTGCGTGGCGGGCGCCGGCACGCTGCAGAACCCGGTGAAATCCACTGCCGCGCTGAACAAATACAAGGCCAGCGCACCGGAGAAGTATTCAGTGGACAGCAAATACGAGATCACGCTCAACCTTTTGCACGATTGACAGCGGCTCACAGCAGATACAGCAGGGCCCCGGCTTTTCAGCCGGGGCCCTGCTGTTATCTTTCACCGGGGCCGGTGCGTCAGGCATACGGCCCCTCCGTCACGAACTGCTTGTTGTAATCGCTGTATACGGTGTGAGTCAGGATATAATCCGCCCAGGCCGCATAGCCGGTGGGGTTCATGTGAATGCCGTCGTAGGTTCCCACATAGTCCCCGCGCAGGTTTCCGTCTGCGTCTGCCAGAGCCTCCTGTGCGTCCAGATAATAAAGGCCCTTGCTCACGGCCAGCTTGGCGATGGCGTTATTGATAAGACGGATGTGGCCGTTCTCCAGCGGCGGCTGCTTTACACCCTGTTCGGCCGTGGTGGGCGTGATGCTCTGCACATAAATGGGCACGCCCGCGAACCGCTCCCGCAGCTTGTCGAGCAGATCGCTGTAATATTTCAGGAACGCTTCATCCGACTGGCTGATGAGCGCGTTGGTGCCGTACAACACATAGATATTGCTTGGCGACTGCACCTTGATGTCGTCCCACATCTCAATGCGCGAGCCGTCCGGCCGCTGGCCCACAAAATTTTGCAGCACCTGATTGGGGCTGGTGCTCTTATACGCGCATACTGTTGCCACATCCCGCGTGGGTGCATACAGCGCAAAGCCCTGGGACAGGGAATCCCCGATGAACAGCGCCGTGCGGAAATACTCCGTACTCAGCCTGCCGTTGGCAGGCACGGCCAACAGGCGGGAATCGCTGGCAGTAACGTCGCTTTCCAGCGTGCGCTCCACAGGCACTTCCGTGTTCCAAGCCTGCACGGGCGCCGCTGCCTCCGGCCGGCCGCCCACCTCCTGCGCACCGCCGCCGGAGGGCGTAGATACGCTTTCCGGCGCAGGCGGCGTGCTTTCGGACGATGGCTGGCCCCCGTCCTGCTGCGCGCCGCGCACCGGGAACACAGGCTGGCCGTGGATGATCTTCACCGACGAATAGGAAATGCCGAACAAAAGCGCCACAATGAGCACGCCAAGACCCGCCTGCACCAGAAGCGTCTGGTTGCGGCGGCGTTTGCTGTGCACTTTGTACGGCTTGATATTGTTTGCCAAATTGGTGCCTCCAAAGGATATTTGCGGGCGTGCTAACGGTATGCGCCCCCGTCCGCCAGGGCGAACTGCGCGTTGTGCGCGCTGTATATGGTGTGTGCGGCAAGGTAATCCAGCCACGGGCGGTATTTGGAGCCGTCGAGCAGGTGCAGGCCGTCGCTCCCTGCCAGGTCCGCCCGCAGGTAACCGTTCTCGTCCGCCATCACTTCCCACAGGTCCACATAATAAAGCCCTTTGCTCACGGCCAGCTTGGCGATGGCATTGTTGATAAGCTTCAGATGCTCCCGTTCCAGCTGCGGTTTCTTCTCGCCGTATTCCTGTGTCGTTGGAGTGATGCTCTGCACATAGATGGGCGTATCCGGGAAACGCACCCGCAATTTGTCCAGCAATTCGCCGTAAAATTTCAAAAAGCCATCGTCCGTCTGCTGCAGCAGCGCGTTCGCTCCCAGAAGGATATAGATGTTCGCCACATCCTGCTGGACGTTGATCTCGTCCCACATCTCGATTTTGGTGCCATCGGCCCGCTGGCCCACATAGTTTTGCAGGATGCTCTGGGGGTTCACGCCCTTGTAGGCGCACACACGCATCCAGTCCCTGTATTCCGGATACCATGCGAAGCCCTGTGTAACGGAATCCCCGATGAACAGCGCATCGCGGAAATAGTCATCGGATACACGCCCGTTTTCCGGTACGGCCAGAAGGCGGGCATCACTGGCCGTCACATCGGCATCCAGCGTGCGCTCCACAGGGGTTTCGGTGTTCCACGCCTGCACGGATACGGCCGCTGTCACGGACGGCGCATGCGGCTGGCTTTCCAGTGCAGGCCCCGGCGCGGGGACCTCGCCGGGCTGTGCCGGCGGCGCGGCGGACACGGCGGCACGCGCGCGCAGCAGCGGCTGGCCGTAAATGATCCTTACCGCAGCATAGGAAATACCGAACAGCAGCGCCACAATGAGCACGCCAAGGCCCGCCTGTGCCAGAAGCGCCCGGCTTCGGCGGCGTTTGCTATACAGTTTGAACGTGCTCTCTGCCAAGGCCAGTCCCTCCCACAGGGCGTTTTCCGCCGTCCGCGCGTGTGCCGTGTTTTCGTCAGGCCGCCGGGGCCGTGTAATAAGGTGAGCCGGGCAGGTACGGATTCTCCTTGCTGTACGCCGTATGTGTCACAAGGAACTCCCGCCATACATTGTAGCCTTCGTTGTTCAGATGGATGCTGCCCGAAGCAATATCCGCCCGGAGCGCGCCGTTTTCGTCGGCCAGAGCGGAGAACAGGTCCAGATAATGCAGATCCCTGTCATATGCTATTTTCGCCAGGCTTTCGTTCAGCCCCCGGATGCGTTCCACTGAAAAGTTTTCGTCCCCGGCCATCTTCTCCGCCGAGACAGGCGGGATGCCCTGGATGTAATACACCGTATCTTGCGGCAGCTGCGGCAGCAGGAAGTCAAGGAAATCGTTGTAATACTTCAGGAATGCCTCATCGGTAAGCGTAGCCATGGAATTGGTGCCCAGCAGAATATACACCTTTTTAGGCGCCGCGGCCAAGATCTCATCTATGGCGGCCACCTGCTGGCCGCTGATGTTTTCCACAAGGCCCTCCATGAACTGCTTGGGGCCCGCGCCCAGATAAGCGGCGTATTTCGCGTTGGGGATGCCGCTGGAATATTCCTGGAAGCCCCGCGTCAGCGAATCGCCGACGAACAGCGCATCGTCAAAGTAGCTCATATCCACACGGCCCGCCTCCGGCAGCGCCACCAGTGAAGCGGAAGGCTGTGTATACGAAGCGTCTGTTTGCTGTACAGGGCCAAGCACCGCTTCCCCTGTCTGCGCCACGCTGCCGTCTGCCTGAGAGGAAGCAGCCTGAGAAGCCGACAAAGCAGCCAAGCTGCTGGCCGCCGCGCGCTTGGCGGGCAGCTCTATGAGCGTGGTGATGACCCACGAAAGGCTCAGGATAACAACGGCCACACAGGCAAAGAACATACCGCCGCCTGGCGCGCGCCTGCGTTTGCGCGGCTTTGCGGCATAGGGGCGTCCGCCCGCAGCCTGCCCGCGGGGCGCTGTGTGTGCCGGAGCGGGCGCTGCGCGCCGCCGCTGGGCGCAAGCGTCATCCCGAGGGCGTGCCGCTTGAGGAGGACGCTGCTGTGCGCCCGAAGGGTGTCCGGCCGTGCTTTGGGCGGCCGGGCGCGCATTGCCGGGCTGCGCCGGACGCGGGATATGGATGATCTGCTCCTGAATGGCCCGGGCACGGGCGTCCACATCAGGGCGCGCCGCGCCGCGGCTCTTTTCCTGCATGTGCCGCTGCTCCATGTGCGCCCTCCTTTCCGGCTCATTTTTACGGATACCAAAAGTTCCCCAATATACAAAATATTATACCCTGTTTGTCCCCGTTGTTCAACCGTGATTCCTGCCACTTTTTAGGCGGCAGTGTGTGTTTTGTGTGAAAAAGCTGTAAACGCTGCAGATACAAAGAACAAAAAACGCCCCCGCCTCGTTTGAGAAGCGGGAGCGCCGGAAAACATGGGTTACGCCAGCTCAGCGAAATACTTGATGGTGCGGACCATCTGGCTGGTGTAGCTGTTCTCGTTGTCGTACCAAGACACGACCTGCACCTGATAGGTATCGTCGTCGAGCTTGGTGACCATCGTCTGCGTGGCGTCGAACAGGCTGCCGTAGCGGATGCCGATGACGTCGGAGGAGACGATCTCGTCGGTGTTGTAGCCGAAGCTCTCGGAGGAGGCTGCCTTCATAGCGGCGTTGATGCTCTCCTTCGTTACGTCCTTGCCCTTGACGACGGCCACCAGAATGGTGGTGGAGCCGGTGGGAACAGGCACGCGCTGGGCGGAGCCGATGAGCTTGCCGTTCAGCTCGGGGATGACCAGGCCGATGGCCTTGGCGGCACCGGTGCTGTTGGGCACGATGTTGGCGGCGCCGGCGCGGGCGCGGCGCAAATCGCCCTTGCGGTGCGGGCCGTCCAGGATCATCTGGTCACCGGTGTAGGCGTGAACGGTCGTCATAATGCCGCTCTGGATGGGATAGGCGTCGTTGAGGGCCTTGGCCATCGGCGCCAGGCAGTTGGTGGTGCAGGAAGCGGCGGAGATGATGGTGTCCTCAGCCGTCAGGGTGTTCTCATTCACGCTGTAAACGATGGTGGGCAGGTCGTTGCCGGCCGGAGCGGAAATGACGACCTTCTTGGCGCCCGCGTCGATGTGGGCCTGGGATTTGGCCTTGGAAGCGAAGAAGCCGGTGCACTCCAGCACAACGTCAACGCCGATCTTGCCCCAGGGGAGGTTCGCCGGGTCTTTCTCGGCCAGGATCTCGATCTTCTTGCCATCCACGGTGATGGAAGTCTCGTCGGACTCGACGGTGTGGCCCTCGTAACGGCCCTGCGCGGTGTCATATTTCAGCAGGTGGGCAAGCATTTTCGGGCTGGTGAGGTCGTTGATCGCGACGATCTCGTAACCCTCGGCGCCGAACATCTGGCGGAACGCCAGGCGGCCAATGCGGCCAAAGCCATTGATTGCAACTTTTACTGCCATATTAGTACATCCTCCTTATATTCAGGCACGGTGTGCGCCGCACCCTGCGGCGCTGTATTTTGCCCGTAAGACTATCACTTATTGTACCCCAAAAGCCGCCGGACTGCAAGAGTTTGATAAAAGTTTAACGCCGAAAACACGAACTTCTTACACTTTTGTAACAATCCATACATAGCGGCGTGCAAACTTCATACACTATGTGCAGTTTGACCCTGCGCGCCGCCTCCAGCTCCCTGTGGCGCGCATGCGGAAAGGAGGATTCCCATGGCCCCGACGCCAAACAGCGCACTTCTTGCGGCGCATCTGCGTGAGGATACAGCCGACCTTCTGGCCCTGCTGCCCGCGGCCCGCCGTGCGGCGGCGGGCGGCCCCGGCGGCGGCGAAGCCACGCTGGACGGCATCGCCCGCGCGGCCTACCGCACGCTGCGCACCGCCGAAAACCTGGCCGCTCACGCCGCGCTCTGCACCGCACCGCCCCACCCGCAGCCGGTGTGCGTTACAGCGCTGGCCGCGGCCTACGTCAGCGGCGCGGCGGGTGTGTGCCGCAGCGCGGTGTTCGTGCCCGAATGGCCCCGGGCGCCTCTGTGGGCCATGGGAGATGCGCGGCTGTTTGCCGCCGCACTGGGTAATTTGCTGGCCAACGCGGTGCAGTATGGCGGCGAGCGGCCCGCAATATCCGTGCGTGCGGCGCGGCGCGGGGAAACGCTGCTTCTAACTGTGGCCGACAACGGCCCGGGATGCGCGCCCTCCGCCGGGGACCGCGGCCTGGGCCTTGGGCTTGAGGTTGCACGGCGCTATGCCCGCGCCTACGGCGGCCGCCTGCTGGCAGGCAGCGCGCCGGAGCGCGGCGCGTGCTTTTCCCTGTGCCTGCCGCTGTGCCCGCCCGGTGCCGCCCCCAGCGTGCCCGACTATATGGCCGACCGCTTCAGTCCGCTGTACGTGCAGCTTGCGCCTGTGTGCGATCTGCCGTTGTGACCGTCCGCCCGCCGGAATGCTCCGTCCCTGCGCGGGAGGCGTTCTCTTTTTTGTCCGCCCGCCGCACGTCCTGTTCCGCCCCGTCCGCCTCCTCTTGTGCTTCGTCGTCCTGTTCCGCCTGCCCGTCCGCCTCGGCCAGCGTCCGCACCCCCTGGCCGGACAGGCTTTCCTTCAGCCCCTCCAGCCATTCCACAGCCGCAAAGCCGACCTTATAAGAACTGCACACAGCCTGCTGCTCCGCACCGGAATAAGCCGACATGTCCCGCCCGCCGTCGGATGTTGCCGCGGGAACGCACATGGGCGGAAACAGCACGCAGAACCAGTTTTTCCCGGCATGCGCGCCGATCTCCACCCGCACGGCGTCGTAGCGCCCGGCGGGCAGCGTGAAGCCGTCATATTCCCGAGTGGAAAAATACATATTCTCCAGCCGAACCGCTACAGGGTAGCTGTATCCGCGGGCACGCACCGTGCGCTGGGCCACAGCGCGGATGGCCTCCAGATCCGCCCCGGCGGCGCGCAGCGCCCCTTCCTTTGTCCGTTCGGCAGCGAACATGCCGCCCTCCGCCTGAAGGATCGCATCCCGCACCGCCAGCTTCAGTTCCTGGTCCGCCTCTGAATCGGAGTTGGCCAATATATGCAGGCGCAGCGTATCCTCCCGTACACCCGCACATGCGGCGGAAAACCGGGTAAAGCTGCTCAGGCTCAGCGCCAGCGCCAGCCCCAGCAGGACGGAAAGCTCCCACCGGCCCCGGCGCCCCATGCGGGCAAGGCGTCCGCCCAGCGCCGCGCGCAGTGTCTTGCATTTTTTAAGTAATCTCATCGGTATTCACACTCCCTATGGCCGAAGTGTGGACAGACCTTACGCCAATTATTCCCAGCATTCCCGCAAAACAAAGATTTCACATTTTTACGGCGGTTTTGCCTGCCGGCATGAAAAAGCCGCCGCTCCCGGACACGGGGCGGCGGCTTTTCCGGCGCGTCACAGCGGCAGCAGCCGGTGCGCCACGGCAAAATAGATCACAAGCGACACCGCGTCCACAATGGTGGTGATGAGCGGCGAGGCCATGATGGCCGGGTCCATCCGGCAGGCCTTTGCAATGAGCGGCAGCACGCCGCCGATGGTTTTTGCCACGATCACGGTGCACAGCATCGTCAGCGCCACAGTGAGGGCCACCATCTCGCTGCCGGGATAGGTGAGGATCAGCCGAACAAAATTCACCGCGCTGAGCACCACGCCCACCAGCAGGCTGACACGCAGCTCCTTCCACAGCACCCGGGGAAAATCCCGCAGGGTAATCTCGTTCACCGCAAGGCCGCGGATGACCAGCGTGCTGCTCTGGCTGCCCGCGTTGCCGCCGGTATCCGTAAGCATGGGAATAAACGTGACGAGCAGCGGCATCGCGGCAATGGCCGCCTCATACCGACCCAGGATACCGCCTGTGATCATGCCGGAGATCATCAGCACCAGCAGCCATACGATGCGGTGCCTTGCCAGGGAAAACACGCCCGTTTTCAGATACGGCTTCTCCGATGGGGCCATGGCGGCCATCTTCTCGAAGTCCTCGGTGGCCTCCTGCTCCATAACGTCCACCGCGTCGTCCACGGTAACGATGCCCACCAGACGTCCTTCCGCGTCTACCACGGGCAGCGACAGGAAGCCGTACCGCTGCAGCAGCCGCACGGCCTCCTCCTGGTCCGTCCCGGTGGCGACGGAGATGACGCCGTCCTCCATCACATCGCTGACGAGCTGGCTGTCCCGCGCCAGCAGCAGGCTGCGCACCGTCACCACGCCCAGCAGCCTGCGGCGGGGGCCAACCACATAGCAGGTGTAGACGGTCTCCCGGTCCTCTCCGGTGCGGCGGATGTGCTCAATGGCCTGCTCCACCGTCATCGTGGGGCGCAGATCTGTAAATTCCGCTGTCATAATGCTGCCGGCGGAATGCTCGGGATACTTGAGGAACTGGTTGATCAGGCCGCGCATCTCCGGTGTGGCGTTCTTCAGGATGCGCTTGACCACATTGGCGGGCATGTCCTCCAGCATATCCACCGCGTCGTCCACGTACAGGTCCTCCACGATGACGGCCAATTCCGCATCCGTCGCCGCGGCGACAATGAGCTGCTGCGTCTCCGGCTCCAGCTCTGCGAACACGTCGGCCGCCATTCCCTTGGGAAGCGTGCGGAAAGCCAGCACGGCCTCCTCACCGTTCAGCAGGCCCAGAAATTCTGCAATATCCACTTCGTTCAGCTCCAGCAGGGCCTCGCGCAGAGCCTTAAAGGAACGTTTTTTCAGCAGCGCCTCCAGCGCTGCAAAATCATACTGCCGATCCATTTGTGTTTCCTCCTTCTTCCTGTGTGTCGGAGGACGAACACGGGGTGCCTGCCCGGACAAAAAAGCCGCGGAAGCAGGCACCAGAGGCCCGCCGCCGCGGCAAACAAAACCAAAACACGCAAATGCGGGCGTGCAGCGCGCACAGCCCGCTCTGCGCCCCGAAAAAGAGCGTCAGAAAACAGGCCCGAAGCGCCCTGCGGCCGCCGGTGGTGTCTGATCCGGTTGTCTGCCGGGCAATCCCATACTTCGTCCAACGGGTTCCAAAGACGCTTCCTCCTTTGTCGTTTCAATTTGCGCGGCAGCACAGCGCCCCGCGCCACTCTATTGTACGATGCCCGGCCCGGATTTGCAACCCCTTTGGGCGCGGTCCGGCGTCTGCCGCAAAGCGGCCCCGTCCGGCGCACTGCCGGACGGGGCCGCTGCTCCGCTCTCACCGCATTGTTTTTCCGTCTATCATCGCCACCTTGGATGTCCGGCCCATCCATGCGTAATATCTGCGCCAGTCCTCCAGAGATTGCAGCGGGATATCTTCGCCGCGTACAAGGATATGCTCCGCCACCTGCTCCGGCTTCAGCGCGCAGTCGTGTTCCTGTCCGTTTTCCAAGATGACGAACCCCGCCATCACGTCCACATCCACGCCGCGGATGGTGAATTCCAGGAAGCAGCGCGTCCTATACTGTGCGTTCGGGTCGGACGGGGCCGGCGCGCCCAGCGGCAGCATCGCCTGCTTCAGCTTTTCCACATCCGTTTCACAGACCATCAGGTCAATGTCGCGGAACACGCCCGTTTTCCCCTTAAAATACAGCAGGGAACCGCCCACGGCCCAGGTGACGCCGCTTTGGTTCAGCGCCCGCGCAATATCGGCCAATACATCCAGCTTGCGTTCTGTTTCCATGGCACAGCGCCTCCTGTTTTTCGGTCCCACAGCGTTTAATCCTCATCCGCGCCCCACGACGCGCGCACCTTTCGCCTCCGGCCGCAGCACCCAGCACTGTGGGTAAACCCGCAGCAGCGCCGCTTTCGCGGCCTGGGCCGGGGCCTCGTCTGCAAACACGCCGAACACCGCCGCCCCGCTGCCCGTCATCAGCGCTTCCAACGCGCCGTGGGCGCGCAGCGTTTCGCAGATGGGCTTTGTCGCGGCGCTGGCGCTGGAATATTCCAGCGCGTTCTTCATCTGCGCGCACAGGCCCGCCAAATCGCCCCGTGCGATGGCGGCCGCCGCAGCCGCGCTGTCCGGACGCACGTCGGTACCAATGCGGTCGTACCTTGCATATGCCTGCGGCGTGGAAATGCCGCCCGCGGGCATACATACCGTAAAAAAGCAGGGCGGGCAGGGCTTCAGCGGCTCCAGGATATCGCCCACACCGGTAACCCGGGCCGTGCCGCCCACAATGGAAAACGGCACGTCCGCGCCCACCTGCGCGCCCAGCGCGCACAGCTCTGCCGCGGAAAGGCGCGCGCCGTACAGCTCGTTCAGCCCCACCAGAACGGCGGCGGCGTCGGCGCTGCCGCCCGCCATGCCCGCGCGCACGGGCACATGCTTTTCCACCGTGATGGCCGCGCCCGCCAGGAGGCCCGTGCCGTGGAAAAACGCCAGCGCCGCTTTATAGGCGGTGTTGTGCTCGTTGGCCGGCACGCGGGAGCCGGGCAGCGAAAGCGAAAGTCCCCTGCTTCTGCGCAAAGTGACGCGCTCCCGCAGGCTGACAGCCTGCATGATCATATCCAGCGTGTGATATCCGTCCGGCCGGGTCCCCGTCACGTCCAGCGTGAGATTCAGCTTTGCGGGTGCAAGCACGGTGACGCTGCGCATGAAAACGACCTCCCTTTACCGCTGTTCCAGCAGTTCAATGATCCTGAAAATCCCCAACAGCACCATCCCCGCAAAAAGGCAGGCGAGGAAGAGCAGCGGCTCTCTGTAATTCCAGTCGAACAGCATGCCGCCCAAAAAGCACTGCAGCAGAAATACGGCCGCCAGCGTGAGCGGCAGGAACGCCGAAAGCAAAACGGCTGTTGAAATTCCTTTTCTCATTTCTGCCTCTTTCCGTCTACAGATTGAATATCCCAGCCCGCTTCACGTCGATGGCCTTTACGGGGCACATCTCGTGGCAGCAAAAACAGCGGATGCAGGCCCTCGGCACGATATGCGCCTTTCCGTTTTCCACTGTGATGGTGTGCCCTGGGCATATCTCGGCGCACTTGCCACAGCCGATGCATTTGCTCCGGTGAATCTTCGGGCGCGGGGCAAGCCATTTTTCCACGCCCGGCACGGCCCAGCGCAGCGCCCGGGGCGCCTTGTCGGCAAAGCTGATGTCTGCAAAGCCCGCGGGCAGTTTATAGTCCGCTACGGGCGCTGCCGCCTGCGTGTCGCCGCGCAGCAGCGCTTCCTCCAGTGCCGCCTCGCACAAGCCGCGGGCATGGGCGGCGGCAAGGTACGGCACCCGCATCGCGGGCATCCCCATCAGGCGGCACACAGCAAGGTCCACCGCATACGCGTCCTCCCCGCCCAGCACCAGCCCCAGCGCCCGGGGCGTGCCGCCCGCGGGGCCGTCGCCCTCCATAGCCAGCACGCCGTCGGCAATGATAAGCTGCGGCCGCACGGTCTCGCACAGGTCCACCAGCATTTCTCCAAACGGCTCCTTTTCCGGGAAGCGCATATGGAATTCGGCTTTCTGCAGGCCCGGCACCGTGCCGAACAGATTTTTCACCGCGCAGGACATGCCCGTCATCACATGGGTCTTGACCTTGGGCAGGTCGATGATGAAATCCGCCTCCAGAACGGGGCGCAGCAGGCTGAACTCCTTCACCCGCACGCCGTCCGTTTTACGCGGCGCTGCCTCGCACGCCGTGTAGGCCAGCGCGCCGTGGCGCTCGCACACCGCCAGCAGGCCGCTGGCCTTATAGATGCTCTTCATCACAGCGGGGTTGTACAGCCCGCCGGGGGAATCCGCCACGGTGATACTTTCAACGCCACGCCGCCGCAGCGCCGCACACACGGCGTCCAGCACGGCGGGGTGGGTGGTGACGGCCTTTTCGGGCGCATGTTTCGCCACCAGGTTCGGCTTCACAAGCACGCGGCTGCGCGGGCCCAGCGCCCGGGCGGCCGCGCTTTGGGCAAAAATGTCCTCCACGGCCGCGGCCAGCGCCGCGGACGCATAGTCCGGCACGGAACAACAATGTACTTCCTTCCCCATCGCTTACACGCCCAGCTCCTGCAAAAACAGCTCGATGCGGTGCAGCGCCTCGGACAAATGGCCGATGGAATACGAATAGCTGATGCGCACATGCCCTTCGCCGGAATCGCCGAAGGCGTTGCCCGGCACCACGGCCACCTTTTTGCCGAACAGCAGCTTTTCGCAGAAATCCTCGCTGGAAAGGCCCGTTTTCCGAATGGAGGGAAAGGCATAAAACGCCCCCTCCGGCTCGAAGCAGTCCAGGCCCATGCGGTTCAGGCTGCTCACGAGGAAGCGGCGGCGCATGTCATACTCGCTGCGCATGGCCTCGATATCCGCGTCGCAGCGGCGCAGAGCCGTCACGGCCGCGTACTGGCTGGTGGTGGGCGCGCACATGATGGCGGACTGGTGGATCTTCGTCATTACCTTGATGATCGGCTCCGGCCCGCAGGCATAGCCCAGACGCCAGCCCGTCATGGCATAGGCCTTGGAAAAACCGTTCACCACAACGGTGCGTTCCTTCATGCCCGGCAGCGAGGCGATGCTCACATGGCGCTCGCCGCCGTAGGTCAGCTCGGCATAGATCTCATCCGACAGAACGATGATGTCCTTATCCCGCAGCAGCGCCGCGATGGGTTCCAGGTCCTCCCGGCGCATCACGGCCCCCGTGGGATTGCACGGGAACGGGAAGATGATGAGCTTTGTGCGCGGCGTGATGGCCGCCTCCAGCTCCTGCGCCGTCAGCTTAAAGCCGTTTTCAGCTTTCAGCGGCAGCGGCACGGGCACACCGCCCGTCAGCGTGGTGATGGGGTAATAGCAGACAAAGCACGGCTCCGGGATGATGACTTCGTCGCCGGGGTTCACCAGCGCGCGGATGCACATATCGATGGCCTCGGAGCCGCCCACGGTAACGACGGTCTCCCCGGGCGTGTAGGAAAGGCCCATGCGGCGGGAAAGGTAATTGCAGGTCTCCTCCCGCAGCTCCGCCAGGCCCGAATTGCTCGTGTACCAGGTGCGCCCTTTTTCCAGGCTGCGGATGCCCGCGTCGCGCACCGTCCAGGGCGTTTTAAAATCCGGCTCGCCCACGCCCAGCGAGATGCAGTCCTTCATCTCGGCCGCAATGTCAAAAAATTTGCGGATGCCCGAGGGACGCATGTCGCGCGCGGCGGCGGAAATGATCTTTGCATAATCCATCACAGCAGCTCCCGTTCGTCGGTGGGTTCCAGGCCGTATAGCACGCCGTCTTTTTTATAGGTGCGCAGCACGAAATGCGTGGCCGTGCTCAGCACGTCGTCCAGCGGGCTCAGCCGCTTTGCCACGAACAATGCAATGTCCTGAAAGCTCTTGCCGCTCATCACCAGCGAAAGGTCGTACCCGCCGCTCATCAGCATCACGCTGTCCACCTCGTCAAAGCGGGCGATGTTGGCCGCAACCTCGTCAAAGCCGCAGTCCCGCTTGGGCGAAACGCGCAGCTCGATGATGGCCTGCACCCGGTCGGCTCCGGCCTTGTCCCAGTCGATCAGCGCCTTGTAGCCGTTGATGACGTGGGCCTGCTGGTACGCGTCGATCTGCTTCGCCACTTCCTCGGGCGTGCTCTCCACCATCGTGGCGATATCCTCAAGGCTGATACGGGCGTTTTCCTCCAGGATCTTGAGTATCTTTTCCATGGATGTTCCCCTCTTTCTTCGCTGTACATCTCGCCTCTTCATTTATAAGGCGATATTTATTAGGCGATATTAGGTACATTATAGTAAATCCGGCGCCGAAAGTAAACATCCGCACAAAACACACCGCGCACGGAGCCGGGATTTCGGCGGTTTCGGCTCTTTTCCCCGGCGGATTTTTTTGTTATACTGGTAAAACAGACCGCGGGCCGGACGGGCCCGCCTGCGGACGCCGCGCCCCGACGGCGCGGGCACAACGGAGGAGAGGGAACAAAATGGAAGCTGTTATCACTGTCGTGGGCAACGACAAAGTAGGCATTCTTGCACAGGTGTGCACCGCGTGCGCCGAGGCCAATGTAAACGTGGAGGAAGTGACGCAGCGCATCCTGCGCGGCACCTTCGCCATGATCATGCTGGTGGATGTGTCCAGCTGCTCGATGGATTTTACGGCCTTTGCAGAGAAGATGAAGCAGAAGGGCGACGAGCTGGGCGTGGATGTGCGCTGCACCCGGCAGGAAATCTATGACGCCATGCACCGTATTTAAGGAGATGGAGCGCATATGTTGAACACGAACGATATTCTCGAGACCATCCAGATGATCACGGACGAGCATCTGGACGTGCGCACCGTGACCATGGGCATCTCCCTGCTGGACTGTGCGGACCCGGACGGCCGAAAAGCCTGCGAAAAGATCTACCGCAAGATCACCGAAAAAGCAAAGGACCTTGTCAAAACAGCCGAGGACATCTCAGCCACCTACGGCATGCCCATCGTAAACAAGCGCATCTCGGTAACGCCCATCGCCATGCTGCTGGCCAGCGCGCCGGACGCGGACCCGGTGTGGTATGCCAAAACGCTGGACGCCGCGGCCAAGGCCGTGGGCGTCAACTTCATCGGCGGCTATTCGGCGCTGGTGCACAAGGGCTTTTCCGCCGGGGACGAGCGGCTCATCCGCAGCATCCCGGAGGCGCTGGCCTGTACGGACTACGTCTGCAGCAGCATCAACGTCGGCTCCACCAAGAGCGGCATCAACATGGACGCCGTCAAGATGATGGGGCCCGTCATCAAGGAAGCCGCGGCGCGCACGCGGGATAAAATGTGCGCGGGCGCGGCAAAGCTTGTCGTATTCTGCAACGCGCCGGAGGACAACCCCTTCATGGCGGGCGCGTTCCACGGCCCGGGCGAGCCGGACTGCGTTATCCACGTGGGCGTCTCCGGCCCGGGAGCGGTGCGTGCGGCTCTGGCCCAGCTGCCCAAGGACGCTTCGCTGGACACCGTGGCCGAGCTGATCAAACGCACGGCGTTCAAAATCACACGCATGGGCCAGCTTGTGGGCAACCTTGCCAGCGAGCGGCTGGGCGTGCCCTTCGGCATCGTGGACCTTTCACTTGCGCCCACGCCCGCGCCCGGCGATTCCGTGGCGAATATTCTGGAAGAAATCGGGCTGGAGAGCTGCGGCTGCTGCGGCACGACGGCCACGCTGGCCATGCTGAACGACGCGGTAAAAAAGGGCGGCGTGATGGCCTCGAACCACGTTGGCGGGCTTTCCGGCGCGTTCATCCCTGTGTCCGAGGACGACGGCATGATCAAAGCCGTGGAGCGCGGCAGCCTATCCATTGAAAAGCTGGAAGCCATGACGGCCGTGTGCAGCGTGGGCATCGACATGGTCGTCATCCCGGGTGAGACGGACGCCGCCGTCATCTCGGCGCTCATCGCGGACGAGGCCGCCATCGGCATGGTGAACACCAAAACGACGGCCGTGCGCGTTATCCCGGCCATCGGCTGCAAGGAGGGCGACGTGCTGGACTTCGGCGGCCTTTTGGGCTATGCGCCCATCCTGCCCGTGAGCACGTTCTCGCCGTCGGTGTTCGTCAACCGCGGCGGACGCATCCCCGCTCCGCTGCAGGCGCTGAAAAACTGAACTTTCTCTGTGCCGCCCCTCTGCGGGGCGGCTTTTTGTCGCTGGGAGGTGCATTCCGCGCTTTGGGCAAAGGCTTGCGCCAGACGCTGGAATGATATTCTTTCCATAAAACCATCAATCGGAATTTGAATTTGAAATGATTTATATTCGGTTTTGCCGCAGCTATAAAATCTTATACGTCTGCGCCAGCCAAAGGCCGATGCACAATAAATACTGTGAGGTGCGCTATGGCAGATATAAAAATATCAGATATGATGCGTATGCAGGTGAATTTGTGGGAGCAGCACAAGGATACCTGGTCTCCCATGGAAGCAAAATTCGGCAGGAATTTTATACTGTGGATGATGGAAGAAATGGGCGAATGTATTGCTATTATCAAGAAAAAAGGCGATTCGGCGATTATGCGGGAAGCCTCTGTCCGTGAGGCGTTTGTCGAGGAAATGAGCGACGTTCTGATGTACTATTTTGATACATTGCTTCGATATGGTGTAACTCCTGAAGAAATCTCAAATGCATATGTGGCCAAACACAATAAAAATATGGGCAGAGATTATCAAAGGGAATACAATAACAAATACACAAAATGAGCATCATCCGCTGCACGCAGGCTTCCCGGCTATGGGCGGCCCAAAAGAGCATGCGCCCCGCTTTCCTTTCGGCCGAACAGTCCCCGGAACGCACAAATCACGCAAAAGGACGCACCGCACAGGGTCCGGCGCGCATATTTCCCCTTTTTGCCGCTCAAACTAAGCGCAGAAAGGATGTGTTCCCATGAATATCTTCTATAAAATCTGCGTTATTCTCATCATCATCGGCGGCATCAACTGGGGCCTCATCGGCCTGTTCAGCTTCGACGCCGTGGCCTGGCTGCTGGGCGGCAGCGCAAGTTTGCTCTCCCGCGCGGTATATACCGTGGTTGGTATCGCCGCGCTGTGCGCCATTCCCAGCCTGTTCGGCAGCGAGCCGCAGGCGCGCCGGGCGGAATAACGCCCCGCGCGTTTTCCCTCTCTTCCGGCCGTCCGGTGCGCCGCGTTCACAAAACGCGTTTTCGGGCGGTCCCTCTCCACGGCAGCGGGCCTCCGCTGCCGTTTTTTGTCGTTCCAATTTCTCCGAAAGCCCCTCCCGGGCGGGATTTCCAGTCCATATCGTGCGCCGCGCACTTTACAGAAACCCCACTTTTGGTATATAATATGCTATAAATGCGCGCACCTGCGCGCACTTTGATACAAACAGCATGCAGGAGGCGCGCCATGGCGGTATACGAAACAGGCAGCAGAGCCGAAACGGCAGCGCTGGGCGAGCGCCTGGCCAAGGTGCTGCGCAGCGGCTCCCTGGTGCTGTTTACCGGAGGGCTCGGCGCGGGGAAAACAGCCTTCTGCGAGGGCGTCGCCCGCGGGCTGGGCTGCACCGACGAGGTCTCCAGCCCCACGTTCGCCATCGTGAACGTATACCGCGGGCCTCAGCCCTTCGCCCATTTCGACATGTACCGTATCTCCACCATGGAGGACCTTCAGGCAACGGGCTTTTTTGATTATCTGGACGACGGCGCGGTGGTTGCCGCAGAGTGGAGCGAAAACGTCGCGCCGCTCGTGGCGGGCGAACCCGCTGTTCATGTGGACATCGCAGTGCTGGACGAGCACCGCCGCCGCATCACCATCGAGGGGGCTCAGCTTTGACGATCTTTGGCCTGGATTCTGCGGGAAAGACCGCCGGCATTGCCATACTGCGGGACAGCCGGCTGATTTATGAATGTTATCTGGCTACGGGCCATACACACAGCGAAACGCTGCTTTGCCTGTGCAAAAACGCCTTTGACGCCGCAGGGCTTTCTCCCGCGGAAATAGACGTGTTCGCCGCCGCTGCCGGGCCGGGCAGCTTCACGGGCCTTCGCATCGGGCTGGCTGCCGTCAAGGGACTTGCTTTCCCACACGACACGCCCTGCGCCGCTGTCTCCACACTGGAGGCGTTGGCATACAGCGCGGCTGTGGAAGGCACGCTGCTGTGCGCGCTGGATGCGCGCCGGGGCGAGGTGTACTGGGCCGGTTTTTTCGCCGCGGACGGTGCGGTGGAGCGCTTATGCCCGGACGAGAGCGCGCCCGCCGCTTCCCTGCGCGGGTTTGTGGAAAGCGCGCGGGAGCCGGTGTGGCTGCTGGGCGACGGCGCGCAGCTGGTGGACGAGGCGCTGAACGGCACGGGCAAGACCCGCCTGTATCCCGAAGCCTACCGCCTGGGCCGCGCCGGCGGCGTGTGCCGGGCTGCGCTGGCAGCGGGTGAAACGGTGCCCGCTGCACAGCTTATCCCCGATTACCACCGCCTTTCGCAGGCGGAGCGGGAACGGGCGGCGCGTCTGCAGGCCGCGCCCTGACCGCGCAAAAGATAAAAAACATACCGCGCCGGCTTGCGCCCGCGGACAAGGAGTTGTATCATATGGAGAAACCCGTTGCACTGGGCGCCGACCACGGCGGTTTTGCCCTGAAGGAGGCCGTCCGGGCGCACCTGGACGAACGCGGCGTGCCCTACGTTGATTACGGCACGCACAGCGAAGCATCCGTTGATTATCCCGATATGGCCGTGCCTCCCTGCGAGGCCGTTGTGCGCGGCGAATGCGCCTGTGCATTGCTGTTCTGCGGCACGGGCGTGGGCATCAGCATGGCGGCCAACAAGCTGGACGGAATCCGCGCCTGCTGCTGCAGCGACGCTTTCAGTGCCAAATACACACGCCTGCACAACGACGCCAACGCCCTTTGTCTGGGCGGGCGCGTTGTCGGCCCGGGCCTTGCCTGCGAACTGGTGGACCTGTTTCTGGACACCCCCTTCGAAGGCGGCCGCCATGCGGGCCGCGTCGCCAAGATATCCGCGCTGGAGCAGCGCTGACATACACGCCGAGCCATCCCGGAAAGCCGAACATAAAGGAGACTGAAAACAATGAGCAAAACAATGATCATGGACCATCCCCTTGTACAGCATAAGGTAAGCCTGCTGCGCAACAAAAACACCGGCACCAAAGAATTCAAGGAGCTTGTGTGCGAGCTTGCCACACTGCTGTGCTATGAGGCCACGCGGGATCTGCCCACCGAAGAGGTGGAGATCGAGACGCCCATCGCTGTGGCAAAGACGCGCATGCTGTCCGGCCGCAAACTGGCGCTGGTACCGATCCTGCGCGCGGGGCTGGGCATGGTGGACGGCATGCTGGCGCTCATCCCGGCCGCTAAAGTCGGGCATATCGGCATGTACCGCAACGAAGAGACGCTGGAGCCTGTGGAATACTACTGCAAGCTGCCCGATGATATCGCCGAGCGCGAAGTCATCGTTCTGGACCCGATGCTCGCCACCGGCGGCAGCGCCGTAGACGCCATCACGCAAATCAAAAAGCGCGGTGCAAAGAGCATCAAGTTCATTGGCATCATCGCTGCGCCCGAAGGCATGCAGCGCCTGCAGGAGGCGCATCCCGACGTGGACATCTATGTGGCCGCGATGGATGAAAAGCTGAACGAGAACGGCTACATCGTGCCGGGTCTCGGCGATGCGGGCGACCGCATTTTCGGCACAAAATAAAACGTTCCCTCCCGCGATGCGGGGATGAACGCTCTATGAGTGGAGCTATGATATGGCAAGACGAGAACTGAGACGAAAAATCACCGCGACGGTGCTCACGGTAACTGCGCTGTGCTGCCTTTTGGGCGTGTGCGCGTGGCTGCTGCTGGGCAGCAATGTGTTCAGCGACACCATCCGCATCATGATGCTGGTATGCACCGTGGTGCTGGGTGTCGCCACCATTGGCTTGCTGGTGGCCAAGGTACAGGAGATCCGCGCGCTGAGGGAGATCATCCGCAGCGAGGATGCCCAGCAGCAGAGCGAGGCCGAAACGCCCCGCCCGGAGCTGGCCCCCCTGCAGACATTGGACCATACCACCATCGAGCTGCCGCCGCTGCCGGACATCCCGGCGCCGGCTGCACAGCCCGCGCCCAAGCAGGCCAAGCAGCAGCCGAAAACCAAGCAGGGCCGCAGCAAAAAACGCGGCCGTGCAATGGAGCAGCCTGCTGCTGAGACTATGGCCCCGGCGCAGCCCGTGCTGCAGCCCATTGAGGTGGTGCCCCCCACGCCCGTCGCCCCGCCGCGCCCTGGCGCCGAAGAAGCACGTTTGGCGGAAGAGGCCCGCCGCGCCGAAGAAGCACGTTTGGCGGAAGAGGCCCGCCGCGCCGAGGAAGCGCGTTTGGCGGAAGAAGCCCGCCGGGCCGAGGAAGCGCGTTTGGCGGAAGAAGCCCGCCGTGCCGAGGAAGCGCGTTTGGCGGAAGAGGTTCACCAGGCCGAGGAAGCACAGGCCGCATCGGCTCAGACGGGCCCCGTCGCAGAGGGCCCCACAGAGGACGCTGCGCCTGCATCTGTGACTGCTGGGCAGACGGACGCGGATGCAATCCCTCTCTCCTGGGACGAGCCTTCGGCTGAGATATCCTTCTCCATTCCGGAGGAACCCGCGCCGCGGCCTGTGGCCGAGGTTTCTTTCTCTATTCCCGCAGAGCCGGAACTTCAGCCTGCCGCACAAGCGGTTCCGGAAACACAGGCGCTGGCTGCGCCTGTGCTTCCGGAACCGACGGCGGACACTGAGGCCGCCCGCCGCGCAGAAGCGAACGCCATGCGCCTGCAAGCCGCCCGCCATGCACAGGAAGCCCGCCGCTCTGCCGAGAGCCGTGCCGCCGAAGAGGCTCAGCTTGCTGCTGTTGCGCGCCAGGCTGAAGAAGCACGTCTGGCTCAGGAGGCGCAGCGAGCTCAGGCATCCCAGACTGCTCAGCCCGCACCTCAGGCGGTACCTTCTCAATGCGCTCCCCAGCCGTCGAAAGCCGAACAGCCCGGTACAAACCAGTGGGTAGCATGGACGCCCATCCAGTTTGATATTCCTGCTGAACCGGTACCGCAGCAGCTTGCTGCGCCTACGCCAGAAACCACCTGGACGGCTGCAGCACCCAATGCCGCCTTCAATGAACCCGCGCGTGTCGCACAGGCCGCTCCGGCACAGGAAAAGGCTCCGCGCAAAGAAAAACGCGGTTTTCTGGGCCTGTTCGGCCGGCGTAAGCAGCAACCTGCGCCCCAACCGGAAGCAGAGCCGGTTCCGGCGCCTGTGCAGGTTCCCGCGCCTCCCCCTCAGCCGGCACCCACGCCGCAGCCCACCGTGCAGCAGCCCGAGGGCGACCAGCGCGTAAAGCTGAATGTGAAGCCGATCTCCTGGCCTGCGTCGCCTCCGCCTTCACGCAACTTTGTGCATCCGCCCCGCTCTACGATGCCGTTTACAGCCATCACACAGGAGCAGATCCAGCAGGCGCAAGCCGTACAGCGGCAAACCGCGCCTGCGGCACAGCCAATATCTGCGGCAGTGCGGGAAACTTCGCCGCAGACCGTTGCTGCTCCCGCTCAGCAGCCCACACAGCAAACCGGCGCTGCAGTTCCTCCTGTTCAGCAGCCCGCTGCACCAAAGGCTTCTCCCGTACAGACGGGTTCTCCCACGCCGTACTGGCAGGAGTAATGCAGCCTCACGGGAGTTGGCGGGAAATACAGCTGTTATTGCCGCAAACAGATTTTAACCAACACAAAACGCCTCCGGGACCACGACAGGTCCCGGAGGCGTTTTTGGCTTTTGGCATCCCATCGCTGCGGCATCTAAATATTCTTCCGAGTTTCCCATCCGCATTCGCCACGCAGTGCATACCCCGCTGCGCGAGACCGCTTGCGGTAGAATGAGCCCCGGAAAAACATCCGTTTTTCCGTTCATCCGCCTTGTCCCGCCTCATCTTGTATTGCCGGGGATGTGATCTGCTCTCTGCGGACCGCATACACCAAACGCCAGACGCCGTTCTCCAGCCGCCACAGCACCCGCACAGACTCACGCCTGCCGGAGCCTCCGGTGCGCACCGCTGTGGCACATACCGCATATTTCGGAGCGGAAAGCATCTGATAACTGTAAAGCCAATTTCCGTCCCCTTTTTCCATTCCCACCATTGTTTGGAATTGCTTCTCTATGTGTGCCAGCCCCGGCGGCGCCGGGCAGCAGACAGCACGCTCCAGCATCGCGCCGCTCACCGTGCAGCACAGCGCCAGCGCCGCAGCAAGACCCACAAACCGCTGTTTCACATATCAGCCCTCCTCCCGGACAGGCTCTCCGAGCTGCTTCTCACAGCCCTTGCACAGGCGCCATCCGTCTCAACCTTCAAGTACGGGTCCGGGAGCCGAAACGGCATCGTCCGCGCGCTTCTAAAATACCCCTCAGTCACCTCTGCCGGACCTTTTTGTGTATTCTGCGTTCATTATACTCAATATATTTAGTATAGTCAATGATTTGAGTATGATAAAGTGAAGCAAGAGGTGGGGGGAATGATCAGCTACGAGCCGTTTTACCGCACGCTGTACCGGAAAAACATCACAGAATACCAGTTGATCTTCAAGCACGGCGTTTCGGCCAATACCCTGCACCGCATGAAGCACGGCGAGACCATCACGCTGAAAACACTGGATACCCTGTGCTTTATTTTGGATTGCCCGGTGTCGGATGTGATTGAATACCGCAGGGACGGAGAATAACAAAAGAGGCGCGCCTGTAAAGGCACGCCTCTTTTGTCTGTTTCACACGTTTTCAGCTGATGGCTTCGTAAACGCGCTGCAGCTCTTTTTCGTTTTCGCTCACAAGCATCACCGGATGCGTATAATCCAGGCTCATCAGCCCCAGAATACTTTTCGCGTCGGCAATGCTGCCCTTTCCATCGTGCACACCGATCTCATCCACACAATGGGTCGCGGCATTCATGATGTTTTTAACCTCTGTGAAGTTTGAAATTTTGATTTGCTTTACCATAACGCTTTTCCTTTCTGTAACAAACAGGCTCTTGCCCGTGCCGTAAGGTGTCCCATCTAATTTATGGAACGCTTCCCCTATCCTTACATTTGGCATTATAGCACAAATTTATACGTTTGTCTTATGAAAATCTACCAATGCTGGTACTTTGTTCCTTCTTTCTCACTATTCAACAAATCTACATTTTCGAAGAAGCTGCTTTTGTACATATTTTCAATTATTTCTTTTATAATAGGAGATTTTTGGAATCGTTTCCAGACGGAAAATCGCCATTTTATGCTTGTTTTTACCGTCAAAAAAGCGTTTAGATTTTTGGCTTTACATAAATTGTATTTTACATCCCATATTTACAGTGCTAAAACATAGGAGCGAAAAACACATAAATGATATACGGCAAGGAAGATGATGAAAATGGCTGGCATCAATTTTTACGCTCCAGTACCGCGCGTGCGCAGCGAAAGTCTGCCCGCCTGTCCCCGTCCCCGGGATAACGGCGAATCCCTGGTGCGCATCGACGGGCTGGACGCGCGTATCCGCTATGCAGCCAGCTACCGGGCAGCAGGCATCGCCTGTGCGCCGCAAGGCTGTTGGGTACGCGAGGGGGTCGTGCCGCTGCTGCAGCAGGCGCTTGGCCTTCTGCCGGAGGACTATAGCCTGCTGATTTTCGACGCTTATCGTCCGCTGGCTGTACAGCAGGCGCTGTACGAGGAGTATTCTGCCCTGGTGCGCCGCAGCCATCCTGAATATACGCCGGAGCAGCTTGCCGCCGCAGTGGACGACTTTGTTGCGCTGCCCCACCCCAACCCTGCCCGGCCGGCTCCTCATGCCACCGGCGGCGCACTGGATCTGACGCTTTGCTATCGGGGCAGGCCGCTGCCTATGGGCACAGAGTTCGACGATTTTACGAATCTTGCCCAAACCGCATATTTCGAGACCAACGGAATGGCCGGAGAGGCGGAAGCCTTCCGCAACACACGGCGGCTCCTCTATAATATGATGACCGCCGCGGGTTTTGTGAATTACAGCGAGGAGTGGTGGCATTACAGCTATGGCGACCGTCTGTGGGCCCGCACCTTCGGCAAAACGCCCATTTACGGTTTATGTGACGAAAAAAACGTGGAGTAGGGGATGTTTGAAACAGAGGAAAGACTGTATTTCCCGCAAGAATCGAGCGGTTACAAGGCAACAGGGCCTGCGGCCCCGTTCGCCGCGCACGGCGCGGGGTTATTTTAAATGAAAAAGGGGTTCACCACCCCTTTTTCAAGCTTTTTCCCCGGACGCTTCTTTTCCTTCTCTGCCTTTTTCGATAGTCTGCGCCCCGGAACGGCAGTCCGTTCCGGGGCGTTCTGCATTCCTGTTCGTGCTTTGGCGAAGGCCAGCGTCATTTAGGCGCTGGCCTGTATTACGGCCTTATAGGCCGCGTGTCAAGCCACCTCTCTTAGGGGTGGGCTTGACTTCCTGCAAAACCGTGTGCAAAAACTTGCCTCTTTACAGCCTGAAGCAGCGTCACCAGAGCTGGCACACCTGCTCGTACATCTCTACATACTGCTTGGCACTGGCGCTCCAGCTGAAATCGCACTCCATGGCGCGCTTTACAAGCTGCTGCCAACCGTCGGGATATTCATACCCCGCTTTTGCGCGCAGCACCGCATTCAGCATGTCGTGGGCATTGTAACTGCGGAATGTGAAGCCGTTGCCCCAGCCGTCGCCGGAATCGTGGATAGAATCCCGCAGGCCGCCCGTCTCGCGCACGATGGGGATTGTGCCGTAACGCAGCGCCACCATCTGGGACAAGCCGCAGGGCTCGGATTTTGACGGCATAAGGAACATATCCGCGCCTGCGTATATTTTGCGGGCCAGCGAGGGCACAAATGCAATCTTCACGCCCACTGCGCCCGGATTGCGGGCCGCCAGTTCGCTGAAAAAGCTCTCGTAAGCCGCTTCGCCCGAGCCCAGTACCACAAGCTGCAGGCCGCTGTTGACGATGTCCTGTGCCACATGGCGAACCAGGTCTACGCCCTTGTGGCCCACCAGCCGCGTGACCATGGCCACCACCGGAACAGGCCAATCGTGCAGACCGAAAATCTCCTGCAGCTCTTTTTTGCACTTGGGCTTGTTCTCCGCAAAACTGTTCGCGTCGAAGTTTGCCGCAAGATTGGGATCCGCAGCCGGGTCGTAGCTTTTGACGTCGATACCATTGAGGATGCCGCACAGCTTATACTGCTTCTGGCGCAGCAGGTCGTCCAGGCCGTGGCTGTACCAGGGGTCAAGTATCTCGCCTGCATAGCTGGGCGAAACCGTCGTCACCTTGTCCGCGCACTCAATGGCGCCTTTCATGAAGTTGACACAGCCGTCATACTCCACCAGGTGCGCGTCCTGCCGTCCAATGGCCAGCGTATCCTCCAGGATCTCCATGCCGTATTTGCCCTGATACTGGATGTTATGGATCGTGAACACGGTTTTGATGCTGCGGTACTGCTCCAGATGTCGGTAATACAGGTTCAGATATACGGGCACCAGCGCCGTCTGCCAATCGTTGGCGTGGATGACGTCGGGGACGAAGTCCACATGAAACAGCATCTCCAGAATGGCGCGGGAGAAAAACGCAAACCGCTCGCCGTCATCGTAAAAGCCGTACAATCCAGTTCGTTTAAAATAGTATTCATTGTCCAAAAAGTAATATTTTACGCCGTTGTGCGTCAATTCAAACAAGCCGCAATACTGGTTGCGCCAGCCTACGGGAACCGTAAAATTTGTGATATAGGTTAGTTTTTCGCGATATTCCTGCTTCATGTCGCCGTAAAGCGGCATTACCACACGGCACGCCACCTTGCGGTTGCGGATGGCGCGGGGCAGGCTGCCCGCAACGTCGCCCAGACCGCCCGACGCGGCAAACGGGGCCGCCTCGCTGGCACAGAACAAAACGTTCATGGAAACATCTCCTTTTCTGCATCAATGCCGATGCAAGCGGGGCGGGCAGCACTGCCCGCCCCGCTCCCGGCCTGTTTACACGACGGTGTTTTTCTCTACATACACCGGGAACGATTCATTCCCGCGCAGGTGCTTGTCGGCGGTGATGGTCACATTCTTGTCGGTGACGATGTAATCCAGCGTGACGCCCGGTTCCACAGTGGTCCCCTGCATCAGCACGCAGTTTTTCACCTTCGCACCCTTGCTCACTTTTACGCCGCGGAACAGCACGCAATTTTCCACCTCGCCCTCAATGATGCAGCCGTCCGCCACGATGCAGCGGTGTACCTGGCAGTCCATGGCGTAGCGCACAGGGGCCTCGTCGCGCACCTTGGTGTATACAGGGCGCTCGGTGGGGAACAGCTGCGCTACATTTTCCGGGCACAGCAGGCGCATATTCTCGTCAAAGTAGCTCTTGATGTCATAGATGCGTGCACGGTAGCCGCTGTATTCATAACCCTGCACATGCAGGATCTTCAAACTGGGGCCCAGAATATCCCGCTCCAGGTACATGCGGTTCTGCACAGCCGCATCCTTTACCATGGCAATGAGCTCCTCGCGGTCCATCACGATGACGCCCATGGAAAGGTTCTGCACACCCATGCGGTAATCGTTCCAGCGGATCTCCGTCACACGGCCTGCATCGTCCATCGTAAACGTATAGTTATCCGTGGTGATGGGCTTTGCGATCTCCGCGCGCTCATATACCATTGTTACATTGGCGCCGCTCTTCACATGCGCGTCGATGAGATGAGCAAAATTGAGGTCAGAGGCCACGTTGCAATCGCTGATGACAACGTATTTTTCCTTTTGCTCGGCCAGAAAGTTCACAATGCTGTACAATGCTTCCACGCGGCCGTGGTACACCTTGCTCTGAGATTGCGCGTAGGGCGGCACGATGTTCAGGCCGCCGCGCTTACGAACCAGGTCCCACTCACGTCCGGAGCCTAGATGATCCATCAGAGAATGATAATTCTTCTTTGCGATAACGGTGACGTTTTCGATGCCGGCGTTCACCATACCGGAAAGCGTGAAGTCGATCATGCGGTAGCGCCCGCCGAACGGCACGGAAGCCATGGTGCGGTGCTTTACGAGCTGCGGCACCAGCTCGTCATAGGTATTGGGGAAAATGATCCCCAGCGCGTTGATGTTTACCATAAATTCTCACCGTCCTGTACGTCTTTTTCCAGCATCGCCTTCGGCCCCACCTTGGCGTTTTCACCGATGGTGACACCTTCGCCCACAACGGCGACGCCCCATTTGGATTTATCCTCCACATTTTCGGGCCGTGCGCCCACGACGGCGCCCTTTTTAATGGTGACGTTTTCGGCGATGATGGAATAATACACCTCGGCGCCCTCTTCTACGACAGCGCCGGGCATCAGGATGGTGGATTCCACCATGGCGTCCTTTTCCACACGGGCCCCTGCAAACAGAACGCTGTTTGCAACGGTGCCTTCCACCGAGCAGCCCTCGGTGAGCATCGCATTGTCAACCAGCGCGCCGGTGCCGATGTAGTGGCCCGGACGGCCGGAGGTGCGGGAATAGATCTTCCATTCCGGGTCCCATACGTCCAGCGGAACATTGGGGTCCAACAGGTCCATATTGGCTTCCCACAGGCTGTCGATGGTGCCCACGTCCTTCCAGTAGCCCTCAAAGGGGTACGCAACCATACGCTGCTGGTCCGCCAGCATATTGGGAATGATGTTTTTGCCGAAATCATTGGAGGATGTTTTATCGGCTTCGTCCTCGGTCAGATATTTGCGCAGCTTCTCCCAGGTAAAGATATAGATACCCATGGAAGCAAGATTGGATTTCGGCTCCTTCGGCTTCTCCTCGAACTTGGTGATGACGTTGTTCTCGTCCGCCGTCATGATGCCGAAGCGGGACGCCTCCTCCCAGGGCACCTCCAGCACGGCGATGGTACAGTCGGCATTGCTGTCCTTGTGGAATTCCAGCATCTTGCCGTAATCCATTTTATAGATATGGTCGCCCGACAGGATGAGCACGTACTCGGGGTCGTAGCGTTCAATGAAGTTGATGTTCTGGTAAATGGCGTTGGCAGTGCCCTTGTACCAGTCGGAACCAGTGGCCGTCTGATAAGGCGGCAGCACATGTACGCCGCCGTACAGGCGGTCCAGGTCCCATGGCTGTCCGTTGCCGATGTACTCGTTGAGCAGCAGCGGCTGGTACTGCGTCAGGATACCGACTGTGTCGATGCCGGAATTGACGCAGTTGGAGAGCGGGAAATCAATGATGCGGTACTTGCCGCCGAACGGAACGGCGGGCTTTGCCAGCTTTTTGGTGAGGGCGTACAACCTTGAGCCCTGACCGCCAGCCAGCAGCATGGCGATGCATTCTTTCATGTTTTTCTCCCCTTGCCGGCGCCGGGAACGCGGCGCCCGATTTTATGTTGGCTCCCCGCCGCGCTGGGCGCGCCGGGAACAAAAGGCGGGAACGCCTATGCGTCCTTCGCCTGTTTGCCGGTGGTTTTGCGCGCCGCGGTTTTTCTTGCGGGCTTCGCCCTTGCGCCACGGGCGGCGGCTTTTTTCGGCGCCGGCCCGTCCGCTTTTGCGGGCTTTGCCGCCGGCGTACGCAGAATGACGGCGCTCATGGGCGGCACGCGCAGCGAGATGCTGTAATCAAAGCCGTGCATGGGCTGCTTCTTCGCGCGCACCGGCGCGTTGTGCTGTCCCGTGCCGCCGAATTCCTCCGCGTCGGAATTGATCAGCTCTGCATACTGCCCCGCGCGGGGCACGCCGAATTTATAGTCCGGGCGCAGCACGGGCGCAAAGTTGCACACCGCGATGACCTCGCCGCCTTTTTTATCCCGCCGCAGGAATACCACGACGTTTTGGGACGAATCGTCCGGGACGATCCACTGGAAGCCCTCCCAGGAGAAGTCCTCTTCCCACAGCGCAGGGGTTTCCTGATACAGATGATTCAGCCTGCGCACATATTCCTGCATCTGTGCGTGACGGTCGTAGCCCAGCAGCATCCAGTCCAGCTGCTGGTTCTCATTCCACTCGATGAACTGGGCAAATTCCTGTCCCATGAACAGCAGTTTTTTGCCGGGGTGCGCCATCATATAGCCATAAAATGCGCGCAGCCCCGCAAACTTCTGCTCGTAGTCGCCCGGCATTTTGTTGATGAGGCTGCATTTGCCATGCACCACCTCGTCGTGGCTGATGGGCAGCACGAAATGCTCGCTGAACGCGTAGAAAAAGCTGAACGTCACCTTATTGTGGTTGCCTGCGCGGAACAGTGGGTCCGTGCTCATATAGCTGAGCATGTCGTTCATCCAGCCCATGTTCCACTTGAAGTTGAAGCCCAGGCCTCCCTCACTGGCGGGATGGGACACCAGCGGCCACGCGGTACTCTCCTCCGCGATGAGCAGCGCGCCGGGTTTACGTTCCAGCACGGCGGTGTTCAGCTTCTGCAAAAAAGCAACGGCCTCCAGGTTCTTGTTGTCGCCGTTGACGTTTGGCTGCCATTCGCCGTCGCGCCGGTTGTAATCCAGGTACAGCATGCTGGCCACGGCATCTACACGCAGGCCGTCGATGTGATACTCCGTCAGCCAGAACAGCGCGTTGGAGATCAAAAAGCTCTGTACCTCGGGCCGGGCGTAATCGAACACCATCGTGCCCCATTCCTTGTGCTCGGCGCGCAGCGGGTTCTGATCCTCATAACAGTTGGTGCCGTCGAACTGGTACAGCCCGAATTGGTCTTTCGGGAAGTGGGCGGGTACCCAGTCCATAATGACGCCGATGCCGGCCCGATGGCATTCATCCACAAATGCCTTGAAATCCGCCGGCGTGCCGTAGCGGCTGGTGGGGGCGAAATAGCCCGTCACCTGATAGCCCCAGCTCCCGTCGAAAGGATATTCCATCAGGGGCATCAGCTCCACGTGGGTATAGCCCATGTCCGTCAGGTAGGGAACAAGCTCCCGCGCAAGCGCCCGGTAGTCAAAGGGGTTCCCGTCCGGATAGGTCCGCCAACTGCCCGCGTGCATCTCATAAATGTTCATGGGACGGTCCAGAGGGTCCCGTGCGGCAGCGCGCTTCTGCCATGCGTCATCCGTCCAGTTGTAGCAATCCTCCAGCGCGTACACCTTGCTGCAGTTCGCGGGGCGTGTTTCCGCATGGAAGGCGTACGGGTCTGCTTTGAATACCAGCTCGTCCGCCGGTGTAGTGACGCAGTATTTGTAGATATCAAACTGCCGAATACCGGGGACGAAACGCTCCCAGATGCCTCCCTGGGGATCGATATTTTTCATCGGAGTGGCCGAGGGGATCCAGCTGTTGAAATCCCCCACCACGGAGACGGCCTTGGCGCGCGGCGCCCAAACACGGAACATCACGCCTTCGGTCTCGCCCACGTTCTCAAAATGCGCGCCGAAAAAACGCTGGCTCTCGAAGTTATTCCCCTGCTTGAATAAGTACACCGGTACATCAGCAGGCGATGCTTTCTGTTTCATTTTGAACATCCTCCCTCTCTCCGGGCGCGGGCTGGGCCGCGCCGCCGCAGCAGGGCATTGTCCCCGCAGGCGGCACATAAGGCGCCGGCCCTTCCGGCTAAAGCACGAATGAAATGTGCAGCGCCACAGCTTTTATTACCTATAATAATACCTATTTCTTCCACAGTTTTCAAGGCTTTTCTGGTACAATTATGCAACGTCACGCCAAAAATAGCATCTATCTTTATCTATTTTGTACAAAAAAATTGTAAAACCCGCAAAGTCGCTCAAATTCTTTTCCGTTTCCTGTTATTTTTGCACAAAGGACCGGGCGTTTCTTTTATTCCCCCTGCGGCATTGCAAAAAAGAAAACCGCCGCCCGCATATTGTGCAGGCAGCGGCGTGTATTATACATCGAAATATGTCGGTCACAGCCACTTTTTCCGCACCATGACCACGACGGCCACGGCGGTGCAAAGGGCAGCGATACCAATGATGGCGAAAAAGCCGTAGGGCGAGCTTTCAAACGGAACGGGCACATTGGAACCCCAAAGGCCGAAAATGATGGACGGGATGGTAAGAATGATGGTAACGGCTGCCAGCACCTTCATTACGATGTTCAGGTTGTTGGAGATAACGGAGGCGAACGCGTCCATGGTGCCGGACAAAATGTCACGGTAAATATTACTCATCTCGATGGCCTGCTTATTCTCAATGATAACATCCTCCAGCAGCTCGGTATCATCGGGATAATCCTTCACAAAATCCATGCGCAGCAGCTTTTCCAGCACGATCTCGTTCCCCTTGAGGGAGGTGGAAAAGTACACCAGGCTCTTTTCCAGCCCCAGCATCTGGATCAGTTCCTTGTTCTTCATCGAAAGATGGAGTTCGTTTTCCACACGGCTGCTGGCCTTATCCACCTCGCGCAGATAGAACAGGAACAGCGTGGCGTTGCGGTACAAGAGCTGCAGCGTCATGCGGTTTTTCTTTTTGGTGGAAAAATTTTTCACCGGGCTTTCGCTGAAGGCCCGCGCCAGAGCGCTTTCCTTCAGGCATACGGTGATGATGTTCTCCTCGGTGAGGATGATGCCGAACGGCAGCGTGGAATACACAAAGCCGCGGCCCTGCTGGGCCTCGACGGTGGGCGTATCCACCAGCACGAGCATATGGCCGTCCTCGAAGTCGATGCGGCTGCGTTCTTCCTCATCGAGCGCGGCGCGCACGAGGTCCGGCTCGACGCACAGCTTGGCACACACGGTTGCCACTTCTTCCTCGGTGGGCGCGCACAGATGCACCCACGCGCCGGGCACGATCTGCTCCAGCTCGCGCAGCTTGCCATCGTCGGTAAGATAAATCGAAATCATACAATATCCCTGCTTTCCGCGCCGAAACGCACAGCCGCAGAGATCAGAAAACGGCGGTGCGCGAAGCGCTGTTCAATTTTTGCGGGCATGATCGCCCTCGAGGATCGCCCTCCACGCACTGTCACTCCCTTTTTGTGTCAGCTTTTGCGGTTCCGCCGCAAAAAAAGCCCCCGCGCGTCCAAGGATTCTTCGGTTCACGAAGTCCCCGCCGAGCAGGAGCTTTACTATTATTAGTTTATGCCCTGAGAGGGCGTTTTGTCAAGGTTTTGCGGCGTTTTCCTGCAGCCGGGGTCCAACGGCGGTTTCGACCGTCCGCATCCGGCTTGCACAAAATTTAATTGCTTTTTTCGGTTATTTTGTCGTTTTCCCGGCTTGACATCCCCGCGCCGTGCGTGTATTCTTATAGCAGAGAGTTAGCTCAGGCTAACATTTTGTATTTGGAGCAATGGGGGAAACGGATATGACGCTGGACAAACTGCCCGTCGGGCAGACGCGGCGCATCGCTGCCGTGGGCGGACAGGGCGCGCTGCGCCGCCGCCTGCTGGACATGGGCCTCACGCCGAAAACGCAGGTGACCGTGCAGAAGGTAGCCCCAATGGGCGACCCCATCGAGCTGCGCCTGCGCGGCTATGAGCTTACGCTGCGCCTGGACGACGCGCGGGAGATCGCGCTGGAAGCGCCGGACGGGGAGGCGGAATAATGGTATTTGCACTCGCCGGCAACCAGAACTGCGGCAAAACGACGCTGTTTAACCAGCTCACGGGCTCCAACCAGCATGTGGGCAACTTCCCGGGCGTCACAGTGGACAAAAAAGAGGGCGTCATCCGCGGACACAATACCTGCGAACACCGCCACGGTCCCCGCAGCTGGGGCCATCCCAAAACGCCGGCTCCCGCCGTGTGCGAGATGGCCACCGTGGTGGACCTGCCCGGCATCTATTCCCTTTCACCGTACACCAGCGAGGAGATCGTCACCCGGGATTTTCTCATCAAGGAAAAGCCGGATGGTATCATCAACATCGTGGACGCCACCAACATCGAGCGAAACCTTTACCTCTCCATGCAGCTCATCGAGCTGAACCTTCCCATGGTCATCGCGCTGAACATGATGGATGAAATGCGCGCCAACGGCAACACTGTGGACGTAAACAAGCTGGAGGAGGAGCTGGGCGTACCCGTGGTTCCCATCTCCGCCGCGAAAAACGAGGGCATCGACGAGCTGATCGAGCACGCGCTGCGCGCCGCACAGCTGAAAATGCTGCCCAAGCGGCAGGATTTCTGTTCGGGCGCGGTGCACCGCTGCATCCATTCGCTGGCGCACATCGTGGAGGACCACGCCGAGGCCGCAGGCGTGCCCATGCGCTTTGCCGCCACAAAACTGGTGGAGGGCGACAAGCCCATGATGGACATGCTGCGCCTTTCGGAAAATGAGGTGGAGCTCATCGGCCACACCGTCGCGGAAATGGAAGCCGAGCTCGGCACCGACCGCGAAGCCGCGCTGGCCGATATGCGCTATGCGTTCATTGAAAAGCTGTGCGCCCAGACCGTGGTGAAAAAGGGAGAAAGCAAGGAGCATCTGCGCAGCATGCGGCTGGACCGCGTGCTGACGGGCAAATACACGGCCATCCCCATTTTTCTGGGCATCATGTTTCTGATCTTCTGGCTGACGTTCGGCGTCATCGGCACCTGGCTGAGCGACCTGCTCTCGCTGGGCATCGATGCTGTGACGTCTCTTGTGGACCGCGGCCTCACCGCTTACGGCATCAACCCCGTGGTGCACAGCCTCATCATCGACGGCGTGTTTGCGGGCGTGGGCAGCGTGCTCAGCTTCCTGCCCATTATCGTAACATTGTTTTTCTTCCTTTCCATTCTGGAAGATTCCGGCTACATGGCGCGCGTGGCTTTTGTTATGGACAAGCTGCTGCGCAAGATCGGCCTTTCCGGGCGCAGCTTTGTGCCCATGCTCATCGGGTTCGGGTGCAGCGTTCCGGCCATCATGGCCACGCGCACGCTTTCCAGCGACCGGGACCGGAAAATGACCATCCTGCTGACGCCCTTCATGAGCTGTTCCGCCAAGCTGCCCATCTATGCGGTGTTCACGGCGGCGTTCTTCCCCCAAAACGGCGCTCTGGTGATGATTCTGCTGTATGTGATGGGCATGGTCATCGGGGTGCTGATCGGCCTTTTGATGAAAAATACGATGTACCGCGGCAATCCGGTGCCCTTTGTGATGGAGCTGCCCAACTATCGTCTTCCCAGCCCCAAAAGTGTGGGGCTGCTGCTGTGGGACAAGGCCAAAGACTTCCTCACCCGCGCGTTCACGGTCATTTTTGTGGCCACCATCATCATCTGGTTTTTGCAGTCCTTCGACATCCGCCTCAACGTGGTGGCGGACAGCTCCGCCAGTATGCTGGCGGGCATCGGCAGGGTCATTGCGCCCGTGTTCGCGCCGCTGGGCTTTACCGACTGGCGCGCCTCTACGGCTCTCATTACGGGCTTTTCCGCAAAGGAGGCAGTCGTCAGCACCATGGCCGTGCTGACGGGCACCACGGTCTCCACCCTGGGCGAGGCACTGGGCGCCATTTTCTCGCCGCTGGCAGCGTTCAGCTTTTTGACGTTCACGCTGCTGTACTCGCCCTGTGTAGCGGCCATCGCCGCAGTCAAACGGGAAATGCGCTCCGGCTGGGGCGCGGCGTGCGTGGCGCTGTTCCAGTGTGCGGTGGCCTGGGTGTGCGCTTGCCTGGTGTACCAGATTGGCAGCCTGTTTCTCCGCTGATGCATGTATCTCCGTTTCAACAGAAAGGTATTTTAGGATGGATCTTCTCGATTGGGCGCTGCTTGCGCTGGTGGCGCTGGCCTTTGGGCTGGCGTTGTACAAAACCATCGACAACAAACGCAGGGGAAAGAGCTGCGGCGGCAATTGTTCCGCTTGCGGTGCGGCCTGCTCCCGGCGGAAATAAAGCCGCCGCAGATACCCGTATGCAAAAGGTCCGTGAAGGCAAACGCCTTCACGGACCTTTCCGTTTGTTTTCCGCAGAGGCCCGACAGGCACTACCGCTGCGCGCCGTCCGGCCCCGCGGCCCGTCCCTGCGCGGGTATCCCCTGCATATAAGAGTGCATGGCCTCGGCCACCCGCTTGGAGTATGCCACAGCCTGCACCACCGTCTTTGCGCCCAGCACCACATCGCCGCTGGCAAACACGCCGGGCCGCGTGGTGTGGCCCTCTTCATCGGTCACCAGCAGGCCGCGCCGGTCGGTGTCGATTCCCTTCGTAGTGCTGACGATGCGGTTGCGCGGGCCCTGGCTGATGGATACGATCACACTGTCCGCCGGATACAGCTTCTCCGTGCCCGGTGCCTCGATGAATTCGCCGTTCTCATCCTCGCGCACATCGACGAAGATCACGCCCTCGTCCGTGATCTCCACAGGCGCTTTGCAATATTCAAAATTCACGCCCTCCAGCGTGGCGTAGCTGAACTCATGCTGGCTGGCGGCCACCTCCGGCGTGCGGGAAAAGCAGGTGAGCTGCCGCACGCCCTTGCGCAGCGCGGTGCGCGCCACATCCATGGCCGCATTGCCCGCGCCGATGACGATGACACGCTCACCCAGGCGGAAGCTGTCCGGATTGTTGAGGTAATTGATTGCAAAATGCACATGGCCCAACGTCTCGCCCTTAATGTGCAGCGCGCGGGGCTGCCATACGCCCGTGCCGATAAAAATGGCGCGGTAGCCGTCACGGAACAGATCATCGATGCCGATGGCGCTGCCGATGGTGGTGTTGGGCCGCACACGGATTCCCTTTCGGATGAGATGGCGGTCCTCGAAATCGTCCAGCACGGTCTTAGGCAGGCGGAAATCCGGAATACCGTAGCGCAGCACGCCGCCAATCTTATCCTTGCCTTCAAAAATGGTCACCTGATAGCCGTACCGCGCCAGGATGACCGCGATGGTCAGCCCCGCGGGACCGGAGCCTACGATGGCCACCCGCATGCCGTTGGATGGCGCGGGGCCTTTTACCATCTTGGTGCTGTACGTGCTGGAAATGTAATTCTCAATGGCGGAAAAATGCACGGGCGCTCCCTTTTTGCCCAGCACACAGTGGCCCTCGCACTGGTTTTCATGGTTGCACACCAGGCTGCACACAGTGGTGAGGGGGTTATTTTCAAACAGGGTGCGCCCTGCCTCGTCCAGCCTGCCCTCCTGCAGCATCGCGATGATCTGCGGGATGGGCGTATGGATGGGGCACCCTTTCTGGCACTGGGGCGCCTTACAGTGCAAACAGCGGTTGGCTTCGTCCAGCACATGGATCGACATGGCGTTTCTCCTTTTCCTCTCAAACTTGTGAAATGTTTATCAGATATTGATATTTGCTTCACATTATGGATTTTTCGCTCATTTTCTATTGTACTGAAAAAAGCCGCAGATGCAAGCCAAATGTTGCGTTTCTGCACGTTCTCTTTACAAATCTTGCCCAGCAGCGGCGGTAATTTTTGGCTCACGCATCCCGCAAAGGCTCACTCTCCACGTTCCTCACAGCCGCTTTGTGAAGCAGATGATGCGCCCCGCCTCGGCAAAGCCTGCGCGCAGATGAAACACGGCGCTTGCGGCGTTGTCCAGCCCACAGTCGCTTGCAAATTCGGCACAGCCTTTTTCCCCGGCCCACGCCTCGCAGGCGCGCAGCAGCGCCGTCGCAACGCCCCGGCCCCGGTATTCCTCTTGCACAAACACGCCTTCCAGATACCCCACCGGGCTGGTGTGCGTTCCCTCCACATAGTCGCGCCGCAGGCCGCACTGCGCAAAGCCCACGTCCGCGCCGTCCTCCCGTGCAAGAAACACCGCACCCTCCGGCCCCTGCAGATATCCCGCCAGCTCCTGTTCCAGCTCAGCCTGCGCGTGGCCCGGCCACAGCAGCTGCGCCAGAGCCGCCGCCCGGCCCGCTTCCTGCATCCCTGCCCGAATGATCTCCATGTGTTTCAGCTCCTTTGTATTTTCCCCGTCCGGCGTTTTCCCTTGAAAGAATGCACGATCCGCTCCCGAACAGTGCATACTATTCCCATATCCGGCGTGCATCCTCCAAAAATCGCGGAAGGCCGAAGGGCGCTGCGCGTTCCTTTTCCCGGCTCTTATTTCGCCCCGCTTGTGGGAAACACGGGTTTTGCGGTATATGCAGCGCCCATGGGCGCAGGATGGCGCAGGCACAGGGCCGTCAGGTCCTCGGCCGCGGCATGGGCCGCTGCCACGCGCGCAGCCGGGGCGCTTCGGGCCGCCAGATCCGCCAGCGAATGAGACAACGGCAGCAGAGCCGCCTGACGTGCGCAGCGCAGTACCGCAAGGCCCGTTTCATTTGCTCCCAGCACATGCAGATAGGGCGGCAGTGCAGGCAGATCCCCGGTGTATCCCAGGGCCGCGTCCAGCACCAGACGGCGCAAACGCGCCGTCGCATATCGTTTTGTCCGCATGGCCTGCACCAGCTCGTCCAGCGTGCCTGCGCCCTGAACGGCGGCGGCGAGCCGGTTCTCCAGGCCCTCGGCCGCGCCCCGCACGGCGCGGAGACCCGCCGCATCCATAGCCCGCAGGCGGGACAGCACCGCAATACCGAACGCGCGCCCGTCCAGAATGTCGCCCTCGGCCTCGGCCTGCATATACAGCCGCAGGCAGGCTGGCGGCACATGCGGCGCGAGAGCCGCCGCTCCCCCGGCCCGCACCAGCGCGCGCAGCGCCGAAGCCGAAGCGTACCGCCCCGGCGCCGCATCCAGCGGGGCATCGTGGGCCGCGCCCCGCCGGGGCAGCGCAAGGGGCACAAGTGCGCTGTGCTGGCGCAGCAGGGCCTTGCAGTATTCCACGCCCAGGATGTCATTGGGCGCGCGCAGCACCGCGCCTGCTCCCGGACACAGCGCTTCCGCCGCCGCCGCGCGGGCGGCGGGGAGCGGCAGGCCCGCGTCCAGCTGCCCGCGCAGCGCTGCTGGAAAGTCCGGGCTTTCCAGCAGCGCTGCGGTTTGGGCGATATCCTCCAGCCGCCGTGTCTCTGTGCCGAAACACAGAGCATCCACACAGCCCAGCGCACTCAGCAGCGCCACACCCGCCGCTGCAAAGCCCTCGGCGGACAGCGTAGCGTAGGGTGCCGGCAGGCTGAGCACCAGGTCCGCTCCGGCGGCCAGCGCAGCCCGGGTACGCACCCGGGCGGGAAACAGCGCCGCAGTACCGCGCTGCACCACGCCCGGGCTGCACACGCACACCATCGCCTCAAAGCCGCGTTTTTTCAGCTCCGCTATCTGCCAGGCGTGTCCGTTGTGGAAAGGGTTGTATTCCGCGATGATACCGGCTGTTCTCATGGCTGCCTCGCTTCTTTCGGCCGCTGTGCACGCATAAATTGCGAATCTTGGCCGTTTTTCTCGCTTTTTCTTGCGCGTTTCCGGCCGTGCGCTTGAAAATGCTTTATAATCATTATATAATAATGGAGCGATTTTAAAAAGCATAACTGCGCTTTTTTGTGAATGGGAGGAAATATCGGATGAAAGTTTTGGTCATCAACTGTGGTTCCAGCTCGCTGAAGTATCAGCTCATCGATATGGAGGGCGAACGCGTGCTGTGCAAGGGCCTGTGCGAGCGCATCGGCATCGAGGGCAGCAGGATCACACACAAGGCCAACGGCGGCGAGTGGGAACAGGAAGTGCCCTTCCCCACCCACACCGAAGCGTTTATGAAGGTCGTTGAAATGATGACCAGCGGCGAGGGCGCCGTCGTGAAGGACAAGAGCGAGATCTCTGCCATCGGCCACCGCGTGGTGCAGGGCGCCGAGTTTTTCACCAAGTCCGAGATCGTCACCGACGCCATCATCGACAAGATCGAGGAGATCGCCCCTCTGGCCCCGGTGCACAACATGGCCCATGTGCAGGGCCTGCGCAGCGCCAAGGCCGTGTTCGGCGAAAAGGTGCCCAACGTTGTCGTTTTCGACACCACCTTCCACCAGACCATGCCCAAAAAGGCGTATATGTACGGCGTGCCGTATGAGATGTATGAAAAATATTCCATCCGCCGCTACGGCGCCCATGGCACCAGCCACCGTTATGTGAGCATGGCCGCCGCCCAGTACCTGAACGATTCCGACCTGAAAATGGTCACCTGCCATCTGGGCAACGGCAGCTCCATCAGTGCCGTGAACGCAGGCAAATGTGTGGACACCAGCATGGGCCTTACCCCGCTGGCCGGCGTGCTGATGGGCACCCGCTGCGGCGACATCGACCCCAGCGTCGTCACCTACATGGAACAGAAGCTGGGATTCCACGGCCAGGAAATGGCTGATTATCTGAACAAGAAATCCGGCCTGCTGGGCATTTCCGGCGTTTCCAGCGATATGCGCGATGTGACGAGCGCCGCCGACGCGGGCAACGAGCGCGCCAAACTGGCTACCGAGATGCTTGCGTATCAGATCAAGAAATATGTAGGTTCCTACGCCGCCGCTATGGGTGGGCTGGACTGCCTGGTGTTTACCGGCGGCATCGGCGAGAACGACAACCGCGTGCGCGCCAGCGTGTGTGAGAATATGGGGTTCCTGGGCATCTCCGTGGACCCCGCAAAGAATCAGCAGCGCACCTCAGATATCCTGGACATCAGCGGCAAAGGCAGCCGCGTGAAGGTGCTGGTCGTCTGCACCAACGAAGAACTGATGATCGCCCGGGACACCAAGGCTCTGGTGGAAGCACGCCGCTGACGCCGCCTTTTCCTTTTGATAAAACCGAAGCGCCCTGCCGCATTTCTACGCGGCAGGGCGCTTTTCATTTCAGCGGCTGCAGCCAGAGCCGTTTCAGGTTCTGCGCGTGCGCCGCGCGCCGCTGCGCATCAGAGCACAAAGCTCCTCTCCCGGCATTGGGCGCGCCAGATAGTATCCCTGCAGCCGGTCGGCACGCAGCGTGCACGCCAGCTCATACTGCTCCGGCGTTTCCACACCCTCCAGCAGGATGCCTCGGCCCATGGCCCGGAACGTTTCCACCACCGCGCGCAGCAAAAGCGCTCCCCCGCCGCCATTCGTCGCGGCTTCCAAAAGGCTTCTGTCCACCTTCACATACTGCAGCGGCAGAGACACCACGCTGGAGAGATTGGAATATCCGGTGCCGAAATCGTCCAGATAAAATTCCACGCCCCGGGCGGCCAAAGCCTCCATCACGGCACGCACACGCCGGATATCTCCGGCCAACACGCGCTCCGTTAATTCCAGCTTCAGCCGAGCGGGCGCAAGCCCGTGGCGTTCCAGCGTATCCAGCACACGACGTTCCGCATCCGGCGCAAGAAACTGCCGGGCCGAAAAATTCACAGAGACCGCGCATCCATCCAGCTCGCGGTGTGCACCGAAAAACGCGCACACCTGTTCCAGCATCATCCAGTCCAGCGCAACGATAAGGTCCATCTCCTCGGCCACGGACACCACATCCGCCGTGGGCACGGGCTTCCCATCTGCGCCGCACAGGCGCAGCAAGGCCTCCGCCATACAGGGAGTATCTGCATCCAGCGCGTAGATGGGCTGGTACGCCACACCCGCCGCCTGCCCGCTCAATGTGCGTACGACCACATCCCGCAGCGCGACGCGCCGGGAGAACCGTTGTTCCATCTCTGTGTCAAACGAGAGCGCCTCCGGTGCGCCGGGCAATTTCATCTGCTGGATGGCGTATTCCAGATGAGCTGTCAGACGCTCGGCTGTGTCGCCAAACCGCGGGCAGGCGATGCCTGCCACGCCCGCGTCCAGACGACAGCACACGCTCCCCGCCTGCCAGGGCGCTGCAAAACGCTCTGACAGTTCCTTTTCCAGCACTGCATAGCCCGCAGCATCCATGCCCGGGAATAACAGCACGAATTCCACGCCGCTGAACCGGCAGGCGACGGCCCGGCGGCCCAGCGCTTCCAGATATGCGCTCACCTGGCGCAGCACTGCGTCGCCGCCGGTGTGCCCGAACTGTTTGTTTACGTCGCCGAAATGGCGCAGGCATACCGCTACGCAATAAAAGGATTGGCCCGAGCGAAGGCACGTGCCCGCCGCATACCACAGCGCGCTGCGGCTGGAAAGGCCCGTCAGAAAATCCGTATTGATGCGCTGGCTCTGGAAATTAAAAAACAGCACCAGCAAAATGCACGCCGGGATAAAGCCCGTCATCATGACGGGCGGGAACAGATACTGCACCGTCCCCAGCACCATCGCCAGAAGGGGCAGCGTGGCCATCATTCGGTGGATGGCGCGCGACGCCGTGCGGAACTGCTTTATATAACATATCACCAGCAACAAACAGCACGCCACCAGCAGCGCATACAGCAGCCGGTTGTACGGACCGCGCACATATGTGCCCGCCGCGTCCAGATAAAACAGCCAACCTGTGAACGGGTTTGTGAACACCACCGCCAATGCGGCGGCCAGCATGACGCCGAGGCATATGGCAACGCGCGTGAAGCACGGGCCGCGGCCGTGGATGAGATAGGCCATATAGTAGGTGAGCGCGGCTTCCAGCAGCGGAAAGAACGTAAAATACAGCATATTGAGCGTGTAGCAAAGCCAGCGCGGCAGCAGGCCCGGCACGCCCATCAGCACCACTGTGGCGATATTGAGCAGAGTGGAAAAAAGCGCAAAACCCAGACACGCATAGTATAAGCGCGTCTGGGGCATCTGCGTATAAAATTTTTCACGCGAAAAGCACAGCACCAGTACGATCAGGACACAGGCCAGGCATTCCGCACCGATCTCCCATTCCATAGGGCTCCCCTTTCAAGGGCGGATTTTACTTCTGTGTGCCTATTATACAGGAAATCGGTCAATATTTCTACCGGAAGTAAATATTTTGTAAATTCGGCTTTGACTTTTACGCTTCAACCGCTTTTTCATTCCGCGGCGCGGGTGGGCGGCGCAGCGCAAACAGGCATCCCGCCAGGCACAGCGCGCCCTGCTCCAGAAGCAGCCACTTTACCGCTATGTCCTTGTGCTGGGGCGGCAGAGCGAACCATGCGTCCACCCGCGCTGCCGCGCTTTTGCCCAGCGCCTCCCAAAAGCCGAAATCGCTCCAGCGCGTGGGCACCCAGGCCCCCGGCACCATTGCCAGCAGCACGGGCAGCAGCGCCGCGAAAAACAGCAGCGCAGCGAACAGCAGCGTCTGCCGCTGCCACGGCCGAAGCCGCCGTGCGCCGCGTGCCAGCCGCCACAGCGTGCATGCGCCGCACAGCGCCAACGGCAGCCAGCACAGCGCACAGGCCAGCCCGGCCAGCGCCGGGCCGTCCACCACATGGGTGGGCGTCCCCAGGCCGCTGGCACCGGCAAAGGCCAAGGCCGCCTCTGTGCCCTCCGGAGCGGTTTCCATCGCCGTCAGTTCCACATTGGCGTACTCTGCAGTGCGGCTGTCCGCCGCCTCCTGTGTCACAGCGCGCGCCTCTCCTCTTTCAAACACACCGCGCACCGTATAACGTTCGCCGTCCAGCTCCAGCTCCAGGCCCGTCACATCCAGCGCTCCCCAAAGCTGCCAGGCCAGCGCGCTGGATACCGCGCATCCGCCCTGGCCTGCCGGGCCGGGCAGCGCACCATATAAAAGAGGCTCCGTTGCCAGAAGTTCTGCATCGCCGCACACCCGCAGCATCCGGACGGTCTCCTCCCGCCCGTTGGCAGAGGCCACTCCCTGCCGCACAGCCCAGAATGTGGGCGACCAAGCCGCATTGTTCCGCCCGTCCCGGGCATACTCCAGCGCCGAAGCCACAACGCGCGGCTCCAGCGCTTCGCCGTACCGCAGGGAAATCCCGCCCGCGGCCCGCGCCAGACGCTGCGCGTTCCAGAACAGCAAAACGCAAACCGCAAGGAATGCGCCCCAGAACAGCGCACCGCCCAGATAATACCGCACGCGCCTCATGGCTGCTCCACCCGCACGCTGTCTCCCGCTACAACGGGTCTGGCGCTGCTTTTTACCAAAACATCCTGGGGCGACAGCGGCCCTTCCACCGCAACACCGGATGCACTTTGTTCCAGGACTGTCACATCCACGCGGGAGAGCACATTGCGCAGGCCGAGGATGGTCTGCGTCTGCTCGACGCGCAGCACGTAGCTGCCTTTGTTGTCCATGCGCACCGCTTCAGGCGGCAACACCATTTCGTATGTGGTGCGGGACAGCTCCGCCGAGGCAGTCACGGTCTGCGTCTTGCGCAGGCCGGCATCCGCAGGTACATCCGCCGTTACGGTAACGCGCCCGTTTTCATCCGGCGCGGAGATGGCCCGCACCGTGGTGCTGACAGCCGTGCCGCCCTGCCGCAGCGTCAGCGCGGCGCCCACAGCCAGCTTTTCCGCTTTTCCCGAGTCCAGCGTGAATGTCGCCGTCATGCCTGCGTCCGCCGGGGCCAGCGCGGCCACCGGGGCCTCCGTAACGGTTCCGCCCGGTTCCAGTGTCAGCGTCTCCACCGTACCCGCCGATCCCGCTTTCAGAACGCCGTCGTTTTCCGCCAGCGCCGCCAGCGCGTCCACAACAGCCTGCTGTTTTTCAATGTCCAGCGCGGCCGTCTGGGCGTCAAGGTTGTTTTGACGGTTCTGGAATTCCGTTTCCTGCTTTGATTTTTCATACGCCTTTGCCGCTGTGTCCAGCGCGGCCTGCGCGTCGGCCAAAGCCCGCGCCGCGTTTTCCCCGGCGGTATCGGCGGCGCTCTGCGCGGCAGCCAGCGCCGCCTGCTTTTCAGCCAGCGCCGCGGCCGCGGCGTCTGCCGCCGCCTGCGCCGCAGCCAACGCTTCCTCAGAGGCGGGCGGGTCCGTCTGTGCCCGCAGTTCCGCCAGCGCGGCATTTGCCGCATCCAAGGCGCTTTGAGCCGTATCCGCATCGTTCCGGGCAGCGGCCACGGCCGCGTCGTTCTGCGCTTTCTGGGCGTTGTAATCCGCCTGTGCCCTGTCCCGCTGGGTAGAGGCGGAAGAGAGCGACGAGGTGTCCGCCGTGTCCCCTGCCAGCAGCTTTTCCCGCTGCAGGCGCAGGCGCGCCAGCTCCGTTTTTGCGCGAGCCAGCGCATCCTCCACACCATCGGGGTCAAACTGTGCCAAAGGCGTGTCCGCCTCCACCCTGCCGCCCGCCGGAACGAAATATTTTTCCAGCACCAGCCCCGCGGGGGCCTTAACGTTCTGCACCTCTCCCGCGGAGAGCGCTGCGTCCGCCGTCAGCCCCTGTACAAGCTCTCCGCGCCGGGGGGACGCCGTCTGCACTACGGCCAGCGTTGCGCCCGCCGTGCCGCGCGCAATCATCGTGCAGACCAGCATGGCCGCAAAGAACTGCGTCACACCCTTCAGCGCGCGGCCCTGTGTGCCGCTCAAGCGCGGCCTGCGGGCCCAAAGGCCCGTGACTTTTTCTTTGATATGCAACGTTGTCTACTCCTTTAATCCGCTGGCCTGGATTCCCAGCTCCAGATATTTCTGCCCGAACCGGAAGATCAGCACCGCCGGGGCCAGCATCACAAGGCTGGCCACCATGGCCAGGCCCAGCTTTTCCGCCGCGATCTGGGGCAGGTACAGCGAAAGCGGCCACAGGGCTTTTGTCTTGAGAAAGGTCATAGGCTGTTCAATGGCGTTCCACGCTTCGAGAAAGCCCAGTACCGCCGCCGAAAGGATGCCCGGCACACCCAGCGGCACGCCGATATGGAAAAAAGTGCGCAGCGGCCCCGCACCGTCGATGGACGCGGCCTCCAACAGCGCGATGGGCACGGCATCGAACCCCTTTGCCATGATAAATACCGGAAATGTACTGAATGCACCCGGCAGGATGATGGCCCAAAACGTATCCATGATGCCCATTGCGTCCGCCACCAGATAGCCCGAAACCATCGTGACCTGAAAGGGCATCAGCATCAGAACGATGTACAGCGTGAACAGCGCCCGCCGCCCGCGAAACCGCAGCCGGGAAAACGCCCATGCCGCGGGCGCGCCCACCAGCACCTGTCCCAGCACCTGGGGGAACACGATGGCGCAGGTGTTCCAGAACATGGTGAAAAACTGCGGTGTGTCCAACAAAAGCTCCGCCAGTGGCTGGAGCGTGGGCCAGCTTGGCAGCAGGGGCCAGAAAGCGCTGCCCTCTGCACCCTGCAGCACCGGGCCCAGCGCGGCCCGCAGCTCGTCCAAGGGCATCAGCGCGCCTGTGCCCATGAACCACAACGGCCACCACACCGCCAGCGCAGGCAAAAGAAGGAACAGCACAAGCACCGCGCGGCCCAAATTTTTTCTTTTCATCGCGCGTCCTCCCCGCCCCACAGTTTTTGCAGCAGCAGAATAGCAGCCAGCAGCACCGCCGCGATGAGCACCGCCGCTGCACACAGGCGGCCCACGTCCAAGTCCAGGAACCAGTTGTTGAACAGGTGCTGCAATAGATAGATGCTGTCGTGCGGGTATGCTCCGCCCACCAGATATGCCTCACGAAACACCTTAAAGGTGTTGAGCAGGCTGAGCACTGCCGTCATGAACAGCGTGGGCAACAGCCCGGGCAGCGTGACACGCCAAAAGCACTGCCATGCCCCCGCACCGTCCACGCGGGCGGCCTCATACAGGCTGTCGGAGATACCGTCCAGCCCCGCCATCCACAGAATCATGTCATAGCCCGCATTTTTCCAAACATAGGTGCCGATGAGCACCCAGAAAGCCGCGTCTGTGCCCATAAAATCCACCGGCTGCGCGCCCAGCGCCGACAAAACGGCGTTGACGAGCCCCTGCCTGTGGAACAGCGCCTGCCACAGCAGCACGATGCTGGCCACCGGGATAGCCATGGGGATCATATAGGTTGTTTTAAAAATACGGCCGCCGTCCTTTGCGGCGCGCACGGCCACGGCCAGCAGCAGGCTGACGCACAGCAGCAGGGGCACACACACGCCGATGAAGCGCGCAGTGTTGCCCGCCGCCAGGCGGAACGCGCTGTTGCCCAGCACCGAGGCGTAGTTCGCAAGCCCCACGAAGCGGCTGCCCATGGCGTCGGTAAAGCTGCGGCGCACCGCGTCCGCAAACGGCACCAGCACGAACACGCACAGCCCCGCCAGGCTGGGCGCGAGGAACAAATACGGCGCGGCGCGGTTCATTTTGTTCGGCGAAATAGAGCCGCGTGGCGTCGGCCGCTGCCGCCACAGCCTGTTCCAGCGCGGCCTCGCCGCTGTATCGTTTTGTTGCTTCGGCATATATTTTTTCCTTTAATTGATCATTCTGATAACTCGGAACCGTAAATTCCTCCAGAAATGCTTCCGCGCCCCAATGCTTCCAATCGCTGAATACGGCATCCGGCCGCTCCTTTCGGGTTTGTTCCTGCCGTTCTGCGGCAGGTCACGCCCGCTTTTCCGCCAGATAGGTGGCAAGCTCCGTCTTTGCTCCCGTCACGGCTTCATCCATGGTCTTTTCACCTTTGCACAGCGCCTCAGCCTGTGCATACAGCTTTTCGGCCACCGTGCTGTCGTCCCGCACGGGTGTCTTCAGCCCGGACAGCAGTGCAGTCCAGTCCACCCGGGGCACATCCGTGCCTATCGTCTGGCCGCGTTCTGCATAGAGCTCCTGCACGTACGCCACCTGTTTTTCCAGGCCGGAGCGCAGCACCGGGAGCCCCTCTCCCAACGAATAATTCTGCACGCCGGGCGCGAGCAGCGCCTGTATGAACTGTGCAGCCAGCTCCTGCTGGGCGCTCTGTGCCGTAATGCCGGCAAGCACCCGCGGTGCATATACGCCCTGCTCCATGCCGGGCGCCGGCGTAAGCGCCGCCTGTCCGTCATCGGACATATATGCACCCAGCACATCCTTGAGTGTAAACAGCGCCGCGTTTGCCCGGCCGTAGCTGTATTCCATCACGCCCTGCGGAACGTCCGCGGACATTCCCAGCCCGGTGGAGGCATTTGACGTCACCATAAACGCAATACCGCCGTCGTTCGCCTTTTCCCCCAGTCCGTATCGGTCCGAAACCGCCTGCATCACGGAAAACAGTTCCCGCAGAGCATCTTCGTTCAACGTGCCGTCCCGCACCACGGCGGGTGCGCTGACACTGTACAGCTGGTCGAACAACTCCCGCAGGGTGGTAAAGCTCAGAAGCGGGCGCTGCTCCTCCGGCACAGCTTTGAAAATATCATTGATATCTCCGCTGGCGGCCAGCGCCTCTGGTCCGTCCTGTACCGCCGCGGCCAGCGCCTCCAGGCTGTCCAGCCCTTCCAGCGTCTCCGGCTTTCCCATCAGCACAGGTACGGTAAAACGTGTGGGCACTGCGTACAGCTTTCCGTCCGTTCTCATAGGGTCGACCACCTGCGGAATCAACCCGTCGGCGGAGATCACCTGTGAAAGCTCCGCCAGCACGCCCTTGTCGATGAAGCTCTGCAGCGGCATGCCGTCCAGGATCAGCACATCCGGCCCCTTGCCCGCCACAAGCTCTGTGTTCAGCGTGCGCAGCGCGTCCTCGGCGCTGGCGCCGCCGGAGGTTCCAACCTCAAAATTCACGCGCACATCCGGATTTTCCTGTTGGAAATTGGTGATGGCCGCGCGCACGGTGGGGGAATCGTTCAGAGCGTAAACACGCACCTCCTTGTCCGGCACGGCGCTCACCGTCTCATCAAATACATAGTGCAGCACACGGCCGCCCTCCTCCGTCTGCACGGCCAGTGCGAAGGTGTTGCCCGGCAGCGCCGTAAAGCCGCGCACAGCGGCCAGCGGGGAACCGAAGGTATACATGCTGCCTTCCATCACGGTCTCCGCCAGCGTGCCGCCCGGCACGGCGCGGCGCACGCCTTTTTCAGACAGCAGATACAAGTTGCCGTCCGCGTCTGCCGCAAGGCTGGACGGATAATCCTCTCCACCCGCCGCGCTGGCGGCCTCAGTCTGCATATGCCCGGTCTCCAGATCATACGCCGCCGTGCCGCCCTCGTAGCCGTAGACAAAAAGCGTCGTCCCGTTGCAGGCTGTCAGGCCTCCCATCCAGTTGGGAATCTCATACAGCTTTTTTCCGGTGGCCATATCGTATACAGCCGTTGTGGCGGTATCCTCCGCGCTGAATACGCCCATATCGTCCCCGGACTGCTCCGTGCCGTCCGCATCTTCTGCGTCGTCCGTCTCTCCGGCGGCGTCCTGCGTGCCGGAAGATGCCGCCTGCGCGCCTGCGTCTTCCCCTGCAGCTCCGTTCTGCACCGCGGCAAAATCGCCCCCAAAGCTGGTGAGCAGCAGTCTGCCGCCCGGCAGCACCTGTGCATCCGCCGCCACAAGCCCGCCCTGCGCGGAAAGGCCCTCCGGCTGCACGGGAACGGCCGTGCCGTCCGCCGCAACGCGTGCGTAGGCCACCGCGCCCATACCGTCCTCTGTCTGCTCTGTCAACATTACAAAATATTCTCCCTCAGGGGTAACGGTGACCTTTTCGATCTGGCGTTTCTCTCCGAAACTCTCCTGCCAGTCCATCGTATTTTCCGTCCATTCTTTGCCGCTGTCAGCAGAATAAAAATGGGTATATGTATATTGACCGGGCGTCTCGGCAGGCCGGAGCGCGATGTAGTCCAATCCGCCGTCCGGCCGTGCCGTCAGGCTCACCGGGGTACAGCCCGCCGCGCCCGGCGGGGTGATGTCGTTTTCCACGAACCGCCCCTTGGCCTGCATGGGCGTGCCGTCCCCCTGCGCACTTGAACCGCCGCTCGTGCCGGGCTGCGCACCGCAGCCCGTGAACAGCACCGCCGCGGCCAGTACGCCGCACAAAAGTTGTTTTATCTTCACTGTTTCCCTCACCTTTCCGGTATGCTCAAAATGATGCGGACAGAAGATGCTTCCCGTCCAGCCTGTTTCCATCATAAAAAAATCAACCTTGAAAAGTCCTTGAAAAACAGTGAGGGATTTGTGAAAGCCTCTGTTTTTCAGGGATTTTTAAGGTTGCATCCATTATAATGGTTTTATTGCGGAACAGGAGGGACAAAAACATGCGGATACTGCTTGTGGAAGACGACGAAGCCCTGTGCGCGGCCGTGGCGCCGCTGTTGGAGCAGGAGGGCTACCGTGTGGACGTATGCCGAGACGGCGACGATGCGCTGTACTACATGCGCCAACGGATGTTCGGGCTGTGCATTCTGGACAGGATGCTGCCCGGACGGGATGGGCTTTCGGTGCTGCGCGCAGCGCGGGCCGAGGGCCTGGACACGCCGGTGCTGATGACGACGGCGCTGGGCCTTGTGGGCGACCGAGTGGACGGTCTTGACGCGGGCGCAGACGATTATCTGGTAAAGCCTTTCGACGTACGCGAGCTGCTGGCCCGGGTACGCGCACTGGCCCGCCGCCCCGCTCCTGTGGCGGTCTCCGGCCGTCCCTGCTGCGGGGATCTTACTCTGGACATGGGCACACTGGTGCTGACCGGAGACAAAGAGCAATGCACGCTCTCGAAAAAAGAGGCGGAGCTGCTGGCCGCACTGATGGAAAACGCCGGACAAACATTGTCCCGCAGTTTTTTATTCGGCCGTGTCTGGGGGCCGGGCGCCGACGTAGAGGAAGCCAGCCTGGACAGCTATGTACACTTTATCCGCCGCAGGCTGCGTGCCGTGAGCAGCCGGGTGACAGTGGACACTGTGCGCGGCGTAGGCTACCGGCTGCTGGATGGAGGAACGGGCGCATGAAACGCCGTGCCGCACAGCCTCCCCGCGGCCCGTACACCACGCCGCTGCGCCAGCTGCGCCGCCGCCTGACATTTGTTTTCACCGTGCTGACGGGCACAGTTCTCACGGTATTCCTGGCCATCACCCTGGGGTTGGCACAAAAGCAGACGCAGCTCTCGGCACAGAGCATGTTCGACGCCAGCGTGGACACCCTGATCGTCACGCTGCAGACGGGCAGCGTCTCCGACACGGCTCTTGCCCAGACGGAGGCCGCGGATGGACTGCTCATTTTCATCACGGACAACGGCACCCCGCTGTTTTTCAGCGGCGGCTGGGCGCCCGCCACCCCGCGCGGGACCTTGCTGGAGCGTGCGGCGGAGGCAGGGCTTGCAGAGGGTGTGAATATGGATGCCGCGCCGCGTTCGTCGGTGTATGCCTCCCGCGTCACCGTCACAGTGGAGGGCAACGCAGGCGAACATTATACCGCCGCCGTATGCTCCGTCCCCGGACAGCGCGGCTGGTACGGCCTTGCCGTGCTGCGGGACGACGGGCCTCTGCGCCGGACGCTGACGCGCCAGGCCCTGCTGTATGCGGCGCTGCTGGCGGGCGGGCTGGCGCTTCTGGGCGCGGTCAACTGGTTTTTGGCGGGGCGGGCGCTGCGGCCCACCGCCGAAGCACTGCAAAAACAGCGGGAATTCGTGGCCGCCGCCGGACACGAGCTGCGCGGCCCGCTGGCCGTCGTCAAGACGAGCCTGTCGGCCATGCAGGCCAGCCCGGCGGACACGCCGCAGTACCTGGCGGCCATCGGCAGCGAGGCCGACCGCATGGCCCGCCTGGTGGACGATCTTCTCCTGCTTGCAGGCAGCGACGCGGGCACCTGGCGGATGCGTATGGAACCTGTGGATGCCGATGCGCTGGTGATCGGCGCGCATGAACAGTTTGCGCCTCTGGTAAAAGCGCGCGGCCTGCGCCTTGCGCTGGACCTGCCCGAGGAAACACTGCCGCCCCTGTGGGGCGACGCCGGACGGCTGCGCCAGCTGCTGCTGGTCTTCATCAGCAACGCCTGCGCCTACGCGCCCGCCGGCAGCGACGTCACGCTGCGCGCCCGCGCGGAAAAAGGCTGGGTACTGCTTTCGGTGGAGGACCACGGCCCCGGCGTGCCGGATGCGGAAAAGGCACATGTGTTCGAGCGCTTTTACCGCGCCGACAAAAGCCGCACGGGCAAGGAGCACTATGGGCTGGGTCTCTCTGTGGCACAGGAACTGGCCGCGCTGCACGGCGGAGATATCCTTCTTACAGACACACCCGGCGGAGGCGCCACATTCACGCTGCGTCTGCCTGTCCGCGCCCGAAAAGCACAGCGCACGCATACAGGCCGCGCATGAAATCGCAAAATGCCCCCGGCGTCCGGTTCTTTTCCGGGCTGCCGGGGGTATTCTGCAGCCTGCATGCCATGCGCTTTTACAGGTTCTCCCCGTTGGCGCGCACGGTTTCGGCATACCAGGCAGCGCTGTCCTTCGGGATGCGCGCACCCGTAACATAGTCGATATAAACAAGCCCGAAGCGCTCGCGATAGCCCTCGCTCCACTCAAAATTGTCAGTGAGCGCCCAGTGGAAATAGCCCCGCACATCCGCGCCTCCCTCCGCCGCCGCACGCAGCGCCAGCAGATAACGGTGCAGGAAATCAATGCGGTCGGGATCATGGACACGGCCGTCCAGAAAGATGCGGTCGTTGCAGCTCTGCCCGTTTTCGGTGATGTAAATCGGCCGGCCGTACCTCTGCCAGAGAAAACGCACGCCCCAGTTCATCACCAGCGGCGTAACGGGCCATTTCAGCGCTGTCACAGCACAGCCGCGCGGGCGCGGCACATAAACCGGCCGCTTTCCCGTCCCTGCACATACCGCGTGGCCATTGTAGATGTTCAAGCCGATAAAATCCGGCCGTATGTGGATGACCGCCAGGTCTTCCGCCGGGAGCGCCGCCGTCATACGCCGCAGGCCGGGCCCGCAGTTTTCCGGATAATGTCCGAAACAGACAGGGTCCAGCACCATCTGATAGGTAAATGCCCAGTCGTTGTCCGGCGTGGCGAAGGTAGCGTTGCAGGCAGCCTCCACATCGGCGGGGCTGTCCGTGCTGGGCCAGCACAGCCGCCCTGTCGCGGCAATGCCGACGCGCACGCCGGGGCAGGTCTCCCGAATGGCGGCGGCGGCAAGGCCGTGAGCCAAAAGCTGATGGTGCAGCACCAGAAGCTGGCACGCCTCGGGCAGACGCAGGCCCGGGGCATGCACGCCCGTACCGTGGCCCAGCTTTACAGTACACTCCGGCTCGTTGAGCGTAATGAAATTCTCTGCAAGGCCGCTGAAACGGCGCGCCGCCTCGGCGGCATAGCGGGCAAAAGCACGGGCGGTCTCTCGGCTGCGCCAGCCGCCCGCATCTTCCAGCACCTGGGGCAGTTCCCAGTGGTACAGTGTGACATAAGGCTCCAGGCCCGCAGCGCGGCAGGCCTGGAGCATGCGCAGATAAAACGCAAACCCTTCCCCGTTCCAGCGGCCGTCGCCGTAAGGGTCCACCCGCGCCCAGCTCACGCTGAAGCGGTAAGCACCGAGGCCCATCTGCGCCGCGCAGGCAATGTCCTCCTCATATCTGCGGTACGCGTCCGTGGCGGCGGAACCGTCAAACCCGTCTGCAACGGCGCCGGGGCGGCGGCAGAATACGTCCCAAATGGATTCCCCGCCGCCGTCGGCCCGCGGGCTGCCCTCGGTCTGGTAAGCGCTGGAGGCCGCGCCCCATACAAAATCTTTTGCAAACGCCATATGTCCCCTCCGTTCAGCCCATCGTCACCTTTACATGTACTGTCGTTCCGGCGGGCGCGGCGGGCAGAATGCCGTCCACGCAGGGCGCGCCGTCCGCCGTGATGCATTTTACCCCTTTTTCCACCCCCGCCGCGTTGTCCACTGCAATCTCGTACACCGCGCCTCTGTAGGTGCGCGTGACGGTGAAACCGGGCATCGCGGCGGGAATGCACGGGGCGATCCGCAAGCCGTCCAACGTGGGCTGGATCCCCAGGATATACTGGCTGATGTTGACGAATGTCCATGCGGCCGTACCCGTCAGCCAGCTGTTTTTCGCCTCGCCGAAGGCGGCCGCGTCCCTCCCGGCGATCATCTGGCTGTACACATAGGGCTCGGTGCGGTGGATCTCGCTGATTTCCTCAAGATAGGCCGGACAGGTGCGGCGGTATACCTCAAAGGCCCGGCCGCCGCGCCCCGCCGCACATTCAGCGCAGCTGATCCATGGGTTGTTGTGGCAGAAAATACCCGCGTTCTCCTTATACCCCGGCGGATAGCTGCTGATCTCCCCCAGTTCCAGATGATACCGCGTGTATGCGGGCTGCAGCAGCAGGATGCCGTACTCTGTGTCCAGATGCCGCCTTACGCTCTCCAGCGCCTGAAGCGCGCGGCCGTCGGAAAGGCCCACGCCCGCCATCACGCACATGCCCTGGGGTTCAATGTAAATTTTGCCCTCCGCGCATTCGGCGCTTCCCACCGGCCGGCCATTTGCGTCATAGGCGCGGCGGAACCAGGCGCCGTCCCAGCCCGGGCCGAGGATGGCCGCTGTCATTTCGTCCACCTGTGCGCGCACGGCCCGCGCTTCCTGCGAAAGGCCTTCCCACGCACAAATGTCCGCGTATTCCCCGCCGTATTTTACAAACATCCCCGCAATGAACACGCTCTCCGCCACAGGGCCTTCGCTGGGGCCGGTGGTCTGGAAGCTCTCGCCCGGTTCGCTGGAAAAGCAGTTCAGATTCAGGCAGTCGTTCCAGTCGGCCCGGCCGATGAGCGGCAGTCCATGAGGGCCTTTGTGCGAAGCGGTAAAGCCCAGGCTGCGGCGCAGATGCTCCATCAGCGGCGCCGTGTCTTCCTCCCGGCAGTCAAAGGGCACCTCCTCGTACAGGATGGAACGGTCGCCTGTTTCCCGCAGGTATGCGCTCACACAGGCGATGAGCCACAGCGGGTCGTCGTTGAAGCCGCTCCCCACGTCCAAATTGCCCTTTTTCGTCAGCGGCTGATACTGGTGATAGGAGCTGCCGTCCGCGAACTGGGTGGCGGCGATGTCCAGAATGCGCTGCCGCGCCCGGCCCGGCACCAGATGCACGAAGCCCAGCAGGTCCTGGCAGGAATCCCGAAAGCCCATGCCCCGGCCGGTGCCGCTTTCATAATAGCTGGCGCTGCGGCTCATATTGAACGTCACCATGCACTGGTACTGGTGCCAGATATTGACCATACGGTCCAGCTTTTCGTCACCGGAGCGCAGCGAAAAGCGCGCCAGCAGCCCATTCCAGTACGCGGCCAGCGCGGCCAGCGCGGCGTCAACCTGCGTGTCCGCGGCATAGCGGGCCAGCATGGCGCGGGCGCGGCTTTTTTCCACCACGCCGGGCGCGGCCCATTTTTCCCGGGGCGGGTTTTCCACATATCCCAATACAAAAATAAAGCTGCGGCGTTCGCCCGGGGCCAGCGTCACGTTCAGCTGATGCACACCCACAGGCGCCCAGCCGTGGGCGATGCTGCCCGTACACGCGCCCCGTTCCACCGCCAGCGGCCCGGCCGGGCTGCGGTACGGCCCCAGAAACGCATCCCGGCTCGTGTCGAAACCGTCGGGCGTCCGGTTCACGCCGAACACGGCATAGTGGCTGCGGCGCTCGCGGTATTCCGTTTTATGATAGATGGCTCCGCCCTCCACCTCCACCTCGCCGGTGCTGTAGTTGCGCTGGAAGTTGGTGGAATCATCCACTGCGTTCCACAGGCAGAACTCCACATAGCTGAACAGCTGCAGCGCGCGGGGCTCTGCCCCGGCGTTGTGCAGCGTCAGGCGTATCACTTCACATGCGTCGCCCAGCGGAACGAACATTTCCTGCTTTGCCTCTATGCCGTTTTTCGCACCCTCGATGACCGTATAGCCCAGCCCGTGGCGGCAGCGATAGGAATCCAGTTCCGTGCGCACGGGCTGCCAGCCCGGGTTCCATACGCAGGCGCCGTCGCGGATATAAAACCGGTGGCCCTCGCCGTCCGCCGGGGCGCTGTTGTAGCGGTAGCGCGTCAGACGCAGCAGCTTTGCGTCACGGTAAAAGCTGTAGCCGCCCGCCGTATTGGAAACAAGGCTGAAAAAATCCTCGCTGCCCAGATAATTGATCCACGGCAGCGGTGTGCGCGGTGTGGTGATCACATATTCCCGGTTCTCGTCGTCAAAGTATCCATAGCGCATAAGGTATTCTCCTCACACCCGTGCCCTGCGGCGCGGGCCACTCGATTTTGGGGAGCATGCTGCAGCCCCGTTTGCGAAAACGATTAAGTCCGCATACATTCAAGCGCTCTGCATTTTTATCATACTGCCATTTCAAAAAAAAGCAAGCCTTTTTTGCTGATAAGTGCTGTAAAGTACGGATCCCGCTTGTTTCTTAGTCTTTTTTCCATTTAAATAAAGGTATAGAACAAGAGCGAAAATGTTTTCGTATCATTGGCGAAAATAAAAGGTATATTTTCGGATAGAATCGCCAAATACTCTTTGTCGAAATTGGAAAAGGCTCCAAACTTCGTGATTTCGCTTAAAAATCGCTTGATTTCTGTTGAAATTAAAGCGAGATTGCGGTATATTGAAGTTGCGAAAACGATTAAGTATCCAGTTTTGCCAAACAAGCCGCCTTTCGGTATAATTGATGCCAGAAAACGATTTCGATTTAGCAGAGCAAAACTTCTGGAAAGGCGGACCGTTATGATTTCGATTCGGGATATTGCAAAGGAATGCGGCGTGTCCGTGGCGACAGTGAGCAAAGCGCTCAACGGCCACCATGACATCAGCGCTCAAACGCGGGAGACCGTATGCCGCAAAGCGGCCGAAATGGGCTACCAGCCCAATTCCGCGGCCCGTGCGCTCAAGACGAACCGTACATACAATCTGGGCGTTCTGTACGAGGACCCGCAGCACAGCGGCCTGGGGCACGAATATTTTTCGCGCATTCTGGAGAGCTTCCGCGCGCAGGCCGAGGCCTGCGGCTACGATGTCACCTTCATCAACCGCAATGTCGGCAAGCGGCGCTCGTCTTACCTGGAGCACTGCCGCTACCGCGGCGTGGACGGCGTATGTGTGGTATGCGTGAACTTTCTGGACCCGCAGGTGCTGGAACTGGTGCAGAGCGAGTTGCCCGTCGTGACAGTGGACCACATGTTCAACAACCGCACTTCCATCGTTTCGGACAACGTCAAGGGCGTTCAAACGCTGGTGAACCATGTGTTCGGTATGGGGCACAGGAACATTGCCTTCATCCACGGCGAACGCACGGCCGTCACCGAAAGCCGCTGCGCCAGCTTTTACAAGACCTGCTACGACCTGGGGCTGCAGGTGCCCGACGCCTATGTACGCGAAGGCGCTTACCACGACTGCGACAGCTGCGAACGCATCACCGCCGAGCTGCTGGCGCTGCCGCAGCGGCCCACATGCATCTTTTTCACCGATGACGTGTCGGCTCTGGGCGGCCTCGCCGCCATCGCCCGGGCGGGCCTCCGCGTGCCGGAAGACATCTCCGCCGTCGGTTATGACGGCATCCCTCTCGCCAAAATGATGATCCCCAGCCTGACGACTTACCACCAGGACACCCAGGCCATCGGCTACTGGGCGGCGGACCGTCTCGTCAGCCTGATCGAGCACCCCAAAACCACCCTGCCGGAAAGCATCCTCATCCCCGGCAGCCTGTTGGAAGGAGCATCGGTCAGGCGCATCTGATTTTGTGATCGCGCGGCCAAACGGCCGCCTGACCGAACTTTACAAGGAGGAAAACAATCTATGAAACGTACACTTGCGACCCTTATGGCATTGTGCATGATGCTTTCCCTGGCCGCCTGCGGCGGCTCCGGCGCTTCCAGTGTTCCCGCCTCCGTTTCCGCCTCCGCCCCCTCATCCGGCAGCGAACCCGCGCCCGCCGATGGCGCCGTGCTCAACATCTGGTGCTGGAACGACGAGTTCCAAAGCCGGTTCAACGACTATTATCCCGAGGTAAAGGAAGTGGCGGAGGACAAATCCACCACCACACTCAACGACGGCACGATCGTCAAGTGGACCATCAATCCCAACGAGAACAACAATTACCAGAACAAGCTGGACGAGGCCCTGCTGGCGCAGGATTCCGCCGCAGCCGACGACAAGATCGATATTTTCCTCATCGAAGCGGATTACGCGCTGAAGTATGTGGATTCCGACTACACGCTGGACGTACGCGGCGATATCGGCCTGACGGACGCAGACCTGTCCGGGCAGTACCCGTACACCCAGGACATCGCCACGGCCGGCGGCAAGCTGAAGGGCGTCACCTGGCAGGCCACCCCCGGCCTGTTCGCCTACCGGCGCAGCATCGCCAAAGACGTACTGGGCACCGACGGCCCCGCTCAGGTGCAGGAGGCCCTGTCTGATTGGGACAAATTCAACGCTGTGGCCGAACAGGCCGCCGCGAAGGGCTACAAGATGCTGTCCGGCTATGACGACAGCTATCGCACTTTCTCCAACAACGTCTCCGCCCCATGGGTGACGGGCACCACCGTAACTGTGGACGAAAACCTGATGAAGTGGGTGGAACAGACCAAGACCTACACCGACAACGGCTACAACAATAAATCCAGCCTGTGGAGCGACGTGTGGGCCGCGGACCAGGGCCCCGACGGCAAGGTGTTCGGGTTCTTCTATTCCACCTGGGGCATCAATTTCACGCTGCTGGGCAATTCCCTGGAAACGCCCGAGGCCGAGGGCGGCAAAGCCGAAGCGGGCAACGGCATCTACGGCGATTACGCCGTCTGCGAAGGCCCGCAGCCGTATTACTGGGGCGGCACATGGATCTGCGCCGCGGCCGGCACCGACAACACCGCCGCCATTGCGGACATCATGCGCAGCCTCACCTGCGACAAGGCCATCATGAAGCAGATCACCGAGGATACGCAGGATTACACCAACAACGCCCCGGCCATGGAGGAGCTTGCCTCCAGCGACTTCAAATCCGATTTTCTGGGCGGCCAGAACCACATCGCGCTGTTCGCCGCAGCCGCGCCCAACATCGACATGAGCAACGCCGGCCCCTACGACCAGGGGCTGAACGAAAGCTTCCAGGGCGCGTTCAAGGATTATTTTGACGGCGCGGTGGACCTGGGAACAGCCAAGACCAATTTCCAGACGTCCATCGGGGAAAAATACCCTGAACTTACCGAAGTAGTGTGGCCCGAATAAACGCAGCCACGGCTCAAACGCGCGGGGCGGGCGTCGCCCGCCCCGCATTCCTCTGAAAAGGACAGGTGACCGATATGCAAGCGCGCACGGCAGGCCGAAAGCACCGCTCCATCCGCTACGCCAAATGGGGCTATCTTTTCATCGCCCCGTTTTTCATCGCCTTTGCGGTGTTCCAGCTCATCCCGCTGGCCTCCACGGTATATTACAGTTTTTTTGAATATTTCCGCAGCGGCCTGAAGGAGATCGGCCCCAATTTCGTGGGGCTTAAGAATTATGCCGAGCTGTTCCGCACCGATTTGCCGAAATACTTCGGCAACACGCTGCTGATGTGGATCATCGGCTTTGTGCCGCAGATTGCCGTGTCGCTGCTGCTGGCGGCCTGGTTCACGGACACGCGGCTGCGCCTGCGCGGCCAGGGCTTTTTCAAAACGGTCATCTACATGCCCAACCTCATTATGGCCTCGGCCTTTGCCATGCTGTTTTTCGCCTTGTTTTCCGACAACGGGCCGGTCAACGCCGCGCTTGTTTCCGCCGGCTTTCTGGAAGAGCCGTTCCGCTTTTTATCCAGCGTGGCAGGCACGCGCGGGCTGGTGGGCCTGATGAATTTTCTCATGTGGTTCGGCAACACCACCATCCTGCTGATGGCCGCCGTCATGGGCATCGACCCCGGCCTTTACGAGGCTGCCGAGATCGACGGCTGCACGCCCGGCCAGATGTTCCGGCGCATCACACTGCCGCTTATCCGGCCCATCCTTGTGTATGTGGTCATCACCTCGATGATCGGCGGGCTGCAGATGTTCGATGTGCCCCAGATCCTGACAAACGGCAAAGGCAGCCCGGACCGCTGCGCCACCACGATGATCATGTATCTGAACAACCACATGTACAGCAAAAACTACGGCATGGCGGGGGCGGTCTCCACGGTGCTGTTTCTGGTGTGCGCGGTGCTGTGTATCGCCGTGCTGAAAACGCTGGACCGCAGCAAGGAAGGAGGCGCAGGGAAATGACGTCTGCCCAAACGGAAAAAGCAAGCTCCCGGCTGCGGCGCGCAGGGCGCGCCCGCGCGGCTTCAACCGCCCGGCGGGCGGCAGCCTACACGGTGCTGGGGCTGCTGTGCTTTTTGTGCCTGTTCTTCTTTTACATCCTGCTCATCAACGCAACGCGCACCCATTTTGAGATCCAGCGCGGCTTTTCCCTGCTGCCCGGCCGTTCGCTGCTGACGAACCTGAAAAGCGTGCTGGCCAACGCCAACATCCCCGTGCTCTCCGGCATCCGCAACAGCCTGCTTGTCTCGGCGCTCTCTGCGCTGCTCAGTGTTTATTTTTCAGCGCTCACCGCCTACGGCATCCATGCCTATGACTTCAAATTCAAAAAGCTGGCCTTTACGTTCATCCTGCTCATCATGATGATGCCCACACAGGTATCCGCGCTGGGCTTTGTTCGGCTCATCACCAAAATGGGCATGGCCGACACCCTCGCACCGCTGTTTCTGCCCAGCATCGCGGCGCCCGTTGTATTTTATTTCATGCTGCAGTACATGGAAGGCAACCTGCCCATGGAGATCGTCGAGGCCGCGCGCATTGACGGTTCGGGCGAGTTTTCCACCTTCAACCGCATCGTGCTTCCCATCCTCAAGCCCGCTTTGGCCGTGCAGGCCATCTTCACTTTCGTCAACACCTGGAACAACTATTTCACCCCCGCCCTTGTGCTGAGCAGCAGCGGCAAAAAGACGCTGCCCATCCTCATTGCACAGCTGCGCAGCGCGGATTTTCTTAAGTTCGATATGGGGCAGGTGTATATGATGGTAGCCATCGCCATTCTGCCGGTCATCGCCGTATACCTTTGCCTCTCCAAATTTATCGTGCGCGGCGTGGCCCTCGGCGGCGTGAAGGGCTGAGCGGAAAACGCCTGCGTTTACGGCACAAAAAGCGGCGCCGCCGCATCCGGCAACGGGTGCGGCGGCGTATTTTTTATTTTTGTGCCGGCGCAGTGCATATCCGCGGCCGCGCCCGGCACACTATCACAAGACGCATGCGCCGGCGGGCGGGGCGCACCGCTCCCCCGGCGGCCGGCCCAACGCAAAAAAGGAGCGAATGAGGATGACTTTGACAAAAAAGGAGCAGGGCCTGCTGAAGGATCTGCAGAATGAAGAAAAACTGTGCGTGGAAAAGTACCGCAAGGCCGCCGAAAATGCCTGCGACGCCAAGCTGCAGCATATCTTTGAAAAAATCGAAAAAGCCGAACAGAGCCATTACGACACCGTGACGGGAATGCTGGCGGGCACCCTGCCCGCCCAACAGGGCCAGCAGAGCAAAGGGCAGGCCTCCCGTCAGAAGGCGGAAAAGGACCTGAAATCCACGGCCAGCCGCGCTGAAAAACAGCGCGACGCCTATCTGTTGTCCGATCTGTTGGGCACGGAAAAATATGTCTCCGGCGTGTACAACACCGCCGTGTTTGAGTTCAGCGACGCCAAGGCGCGCCAAGTGCTGGCCGCCATCCAGCAGCAGGAACAGGAACACGGCAAACAGCTTTCGGACTATATGCAGGCCAACAACATGTATTGCTGAGACACCATCTTTTTCATCCGGAAAGGCCGCCCGCGGGGCGGCCTTTCTTTTTGTGGTTCCTTCAGCTCAGGATCTTGCGGACGATGCCGTACAGCACCGGTTTCATATTGTCCACGGTGTCCGGCTTGCCCTCAATGATGGAGGAATAGCATACGGAACCCAGCATCTCGATGATGACGAATATCATCTTGAACAGCTCGTCCTCTGTATACCGGGCCGCCAGCGGGCTTGCCTCCAGGTCCCGCATCAGCCGCGCCCAAAGAGGGCCGCGCCGCTCGCTCATCTGTTTTGCCACCATAGGCCAGGAAAAATTCCGCTCAACAAGCCGAAGGACCAGCTTGTTGCGCTTGAAATATTCCACCACATAATCCAAAAGAAGCAGCACATTCTCCACAAAATCCGGCGTGCGGCGTTCATCCAGCCATTCGTATGCTTCTTCCAGAACCTGGGCCGAGATATTATAGACCAGCTGTCCCAGCAGTTGATCCTTATCGTGAAAATACAGATAAAACGTGCCCTTGGCCACGTTCGCTCCGCGGACGATCTCGTCCACCGAAGTCTTGGCCACGCCCTTTTCCGTGAACAACGCGTAGGCGGCGTCCAGCAGGCTCTGACGCTTTTGTTCCTTGCGGGATTCCATCGGTTCGCGCATACGCGTTTTCCCCTTTCCGCCGCGGCGCGGCATTTTCCCCGTTCTTTCCCGCTTTTAGTATACCTCCCGCGCGGCGGCGATTGCAAGAGCTGTCTTTCGGTTCAGCAAAATGACCAAAAGTCATCGTTTTCATTTTGTGACTATTGGTCATTAATTGGATTGACTAACGGTCATAACAAGACTATACTATTCAACGTTGACTGTTGGTCAGTTTAATCCGCGGCATCAGCTGCCGCAAAAATTCAAAGGGAGCGTTGAGCAATGGAACATTTTGCGCGCTGGGTGGTACGGCACCGCAAAGCGGTGCTGGCGGCCGCCGTGCTGCTGCTGATCCCATCCGTGTTCGGTGCCGCAGGCACCTATATCAATTACGATATCCTCACCTATCTGCCGCCGGAGTTGGATTCCATGGTGGGCGAAGGATATCTGGAGGACGATTTCAACATGGCCTCCACCTCCATGATCACCGTGGAGAATATGTCCACCGCGGACACACTTGCCCTCAAGAGTGAGCTGGAGGCTGTTGCGGGTGTAAAAAGCGTGCTGTGGACGAGCGACATCCTGGACGTAACTACGCCAAAGGAAATGCTGCCGGCCGACATCCAGAAATTCTTTTACAGCGAAAACGGCGCCACACTGCTGCTGGTCCAGTTCGAAAACCCAAGCGCCCATGCCGTGACCATGCAGGCGCAGCGCACCATCAAGGATATCCTGCGCAAGGACTGCTTCATCGGCGGAATGTCCGCCATTCTGGAGGACACAAAATCCCTGGTAAACCAGGAAATGCCCGTCTACATCCTGTGTGCCGTGGGGGCGTGTCTGGTGGTGCTGTTCCTCAGCATGAAAGAAACGGTTGTACCCCTCATCTTCATGCTGGGCATGGTATTCCCCATTGTCTACAACTTTGGCACCAATATCTTTCTGGGGCAGATCAGCTACATCACCGAGGCTTTGGCCACGGTGCTCCAGCTGGGCGTGACGATGGATTTCTCCATCTTTCTGCTGCACCGGTTCGAGGAAGAAAAGCGTTCCTGCCCGGATGAGGACGAGGCAATGGTGCGCGCCGTGCAAAAGACGTTCTCCTCCATTCTGGCAAGTTCGCTCACCACCATCGCAGGCTTCCTCGCAATGTGCACCATGCGCCTGACACTGGGGCGCGACATCGGCATCGTAATGGCCAAGGGCGTGTTGCTGGGCGTTGTCAGCACTGTGACGATCCTGCCCGCGCTCATCCTTACGTTCCGGCGCTCCATCGCGCGGCATACCCACCGTACCTTCATCCCTAAGCTGCGCCGTACCTCCCGTTTCGTGGTGCGCCGGTATATTCCCATCCTCGCAGTGTTCGTGCTCTGCTTCATTCCATTCAGCGTGGCGCAGGCGAAAACGCCTGTATACTACACACTATTCGACAGCCTGCCGCAGGACCTCGCGGGGATTCAGGGTACCAGCCGCCTGAAAGAGGACTTCGGCATGACGACTTCCCATTTCATCATCGTGGACGACGGCTTGCCGGCCCGCGACATGGAGGCGCTCACCGATGAGATCGAGCAGGTGGACGGCATCCGCCAGGTGCTCAGCTATGAAAAGTTTTTGGGCGGCGGCGTTCCCCGGGAGGTTCTGCCCACCGAGGTGCGTCAGATCTTCTGCGCAGGCGGCCACGAGATGCTGCTGGCCAATTCCAGCTATGAGAGCGGCACCGAAGCTCAAAACGCCCAACTGGACGCTCTGAACGCCATTGTCAAGCGTTACGACCCCAACGGCGTGATTACCGGAGAGGGTGCAATGACAAAAGACCTGATCGAAGTGGCGGACGTGGATTTCCGCAGCGTCAGCATCGCCAGTATCGCAGCGGTTTTCCTCATCATCGCCATTTCATTCCGCTCAGCGTCCATTCCGGTGCTTCTGGTGGCCGCCATCGAAAGTGCCATTATGATCAATATGGGCATCCCCTATTTCACCGGCACGACGCTGCCCTTTGTGGCCAGCATCGTCATCGGCACCATCCAGCTCGGCGCAACGGTGGACTACGCCATCCTGATGACCACCCGCTTCCGGGAAGAGCTGAATGCGGGGCGATCCACCAAGGACGCCGTGCAGACGGCCGTGGAGCAGTGCAGCCAGAGCATCCTCACCAGCGGACTGACGTTTTTCGCGGCAACCTTCAGCGTTTCACTGGCTTCCCGCATGGAACTTATCAGCAGCCTGTGCCGTCTCATCAGCCGCGGCGCGCTCATCAGCATGCTTGTGATTCTGCTGGTGCTGCCCGCGCTGCTTATCCTGACGGCGCCTCTCATCCGGAAAACCACCTACCATTGGCTCAGCAAAGAAAAGGAGACGAAAACCGTATGAAAAAGTTATTGCAGAAAACCACGGCCGTTCTGGTAAGCGCGGCACTGGCCGTCACCTGCGCCCTGCCCGCCTTTGCCGAACAGCCCACAGAGGGCGTGACGAAAGACGAAAATGTGTTTCTGATCCTGAACCCGGACGGTTCGGTGAGCGAACAGATCGTCAGCGACTGGCTGCACAGCGATACCGGCTTTGACGCTGCGGCGGACCGCAGCACACTCTCCGGCATCACCAACCTGAAAAGCGACGTGCTGCCCGCGCAGGACGGCGAAAACCTGACCTGGACCACCGAGGACAACGATATTTATTATCAGGGCACCACAACGCAGACGCCTCCCGTGACCGTGGATATTACCTATACGCTGGACGGCCGGTCCATCACCGCCGATGCGCTGGCGGGCAAAAGCGGACACCTTGTGATGCGCTTGGCTCTGACCAACAACGAGGGACAGGAAATGGAGATTGCCGGCAGCCGGCGCAAGGTGTACACGCCGTTTTTCACTGTGGCCGCGGCCACGCTGCCCACGGGCTCCTATACCAACATTGCCGCACAGCACGGCACCGTGCAGACGGACGCAAAAACGCAGCTCGTCTGCTTTCTCGCCATGCCGGGCATGGCCGAGACCTTCGGCGGTCTGCTGCCGGAAGCGCTGTCCGGTCTTGAAGATTACATGCTGGACGAACTGGTCATCGAGGCGGATGTAAAAGACTGTACGCCTCCGGCATTTATGCTGGCCGCAGCCACAAGCATGGACCAGTTGACCTCAGAGCTGGACGTTCCCGACCTCTCCGGCCAGATGAGCCAGCTCGAGGATGCGACCGCGCAGCTCCAGAGCGGCGCAGCCACACTGCATGAGGCTACGGGCACGCTGCAGAGCAAAATGGACGAATTCGCCGCCAGCTACGCCACCTTCGACACCGGCCTGGACAATGCTCTCAGCGGCGCGCAGCAGGTGCAGAGCGGCGCGCAGAACCTGCTGGACGGTGCAAAAAGCCTGGACAACGGCACACAGCAGCTTGCGGATGGCACACAGCAGCTGAACAGCGGCGCACAGCAGCTGGCCGGCCGGCTGAACGGCACTCTCGTACCCGCTCTGGAGGGTGCCGCCGCGCAGCAGGCAGCCCTGCAGCAGCAGATGGACGTGTTGGCAGACCAGCTCGGCCATGTGCAGCTTCCCGATGTGGACGCGCTGAAAAAGCAGCTCGGCGCAGGTGTGGGCCAGGTGTTTGACGGCGCTGCACAGGGTGCGGCGAAAGCCGCCGCCCAAAGCGTGGGCGACGCTGTAAAGAGCGGCGCACTGCAGGCTGCGGACGCAGCCGTTGCGCAGGCAGCACCGGCCGCGGCGCAGGGCGTTGCATCCACAGCCGCGCAGGATGTTTCCTCCGCGCTGGCAGCCACGCTGCAGCCCTATGTGGACAGCGGAAAAATGACATCTGACGAAATGAACGCCGTCATTGCGGAGGCCGCCGGAGCGGCTCAGGGCGCGGCTGCCAAGGTGGATGCGGCAGGCATGGTTCAGGGCGCGGTGGGCAAAGCCGTTACCGGCAATGTGACCGTGGATGCCGACGCAGCGGCCGGACAGATCGTGGCCGCGATGGCTCCCGAAAAGGAGACCGCCGTAAACCAGGTGACCGCCGCACTGAACGGGCTGGACACCGCAGCGCTGAAGGCCATGCTGCTGCAGTTCCAACAGCTTTCCGGCGACGCGCAAACGATGATGGGTTCGGTAAAATCCCTGACGGACGCACTGTACAACACCGACGCTCCGTCGGACCAGAACACTGTTGTAGGAGCGGCCGGAGCTCTGGCGGCCGGCGCGCAGAGCGCGCAGGACGGCGCGGCCTCCCTTCGCGACGGCGCGGCGCAGCTCACCGCCGGCGCGGCACAGCTGAGCAACGGCGCCTCCAGCCTGAGCGCCGGCCTGACACAGCTCTCCGGCGCAAGCAAAACAGTCCGTGACGCCATCGGCCAATTCCGCACCGGCGCGGGGAGCCTGAACGACGGCGCGGCACAGCTGCAGGACGGGCTGGACACCTATGCCAGCCAGGCCATCGGAAAGCTGACCGAGCTTGCGGGCTCCGCCGACACCTCCGCGCTGCAGGACGTGCTGAAGGCGCTGGAAACCCGCGCGCAGAGTTACACCTCTTACACGGGCAGTGCGGACGGCGTGCGTGCCAATGTAAAATTCGTGATGAAAACAGCCGGTCTGCCGGAGGAGGAAACGACATCCTCTTCCGACACGGAAGATTCGGAGGCCGCACCGCAGGACAAAACCCCGGACACCTCCTTCTGGGACCGGGTCAAGAATCTTTTCTCCTGACATGCACGGAAAAAGCGCGCAGAACATTCCACGCGCTTCAGCTTGGCGCAAAAACTACGCTTTTGCGCCAAGCTGCCTACGAACAGGGCCTGCGGCCCCGTTCGCCGCGCACGGCGCGGGGTTATTTTAAATGAAA
>PPYE01482788.1_pt1 | contig 67131 bp, 55 predicted proteins | sample 1559881 | NCBI WGS metagenome assembly PPYE01 (sample SAMN08240022, study PRJNA423297) | Human gut metagenome, whole genome shotgun sequencing project. | reverse complement strand
CGGGAATAAGATGTATCTCAAAAAGGTCTGCTCCCTCGTCCAGGATTATTCTTACTGTTCCTGTATGTTTGAATCCCTGACAATGAAACTCCAGACCTCCTTCAATCACTTTCATACTCTCAGGATCAACTCCCCAAGACATGAATATCGCAATCTGCATTCTAAGAACCGACCAGATATACCTAGCCAATTCCAAGTTATAATCATTATTTCCCATACACATTATCATATATAAGGTAAACACTCATTTTCCACTACGGCCTTCAGTTTCTTTGCTACCTCATGTGAAGCTTTGTTTCTTGCATCGTAGTATCTGTTCTCGTCTGCCTGTACATTTATGATTTCTCTTATAAGTCTGAACAGGTTTTGCTGTAGTGTCGGATGATAATACTTCACCGACTCTGCAAACATCTTATAGTCAAAGCACGTATTGTTCAGTGCATCTTCTAAAGCCATAGCCGCTTTGTATTCACGGCTCCCTTCAAGTTCATATCGTTCCATAATTCTTCTTGATTTTTAGACTGTTATTAATAAAAAAGGAGGATACATGACTTTTAAATCACATATCCTCCATACATTGTAGATCAACTCATTCATACAGCAACACCATGTTCTACAGGTACACGGTATTTTATGTTTCTATCTATTAGGGAAACAAGACTTTTCAAATCTATATCTTTCATGATGATTGGACTATCTTCATTGTTATCAAGTCTCACGGTAACATTGAATAATCCTGTACCTTCGGAATACCGGATTCTGATTTTACCCATAACAGTTTGAGCCTGGAATTTAAACTCAGTTCCTTTATCAATCACTTTGATGCTACTGAAATCGATACCCCATGAGAGAGGTTTGATAGATTGTTGTAATGCATCATGCCATATTATACGACAAATTCGCTCATTGAATTTTTCCTTATCCATTTTCCAAAGCTGTTTTAATGAGTCCCATTTTTTCATTAGGACAGGAATAGATAATTATCGCATCATCATCTACCATATCATCCCAATATACCTTTAGAATAATTCCACCGTTTTCTGTTATTATCTCAGTGAAATAGTTGATGTCTCCATAATGTTCACAGTCCGGGACAATAAAATGATTCTTAACATTCATAATACTCCTCCATATAACACCTCTCGCAAAGACTACCGAAATCATTTACTTCGGATCTTGTCATCGGTTTTCCACAACAGGCGCATTCTCTTACTGTCTCATGATGTGTTTCATAGACTGTCTGATACATTGGTTTTCTGGAATTTTCCTTACCAAAAAGGAACTCCATGTTTTGCTGTTTTTTATTGCTTTTCTTTCTCATTTCCTTCTGTTTTAATTATTACTTCTGATTCTGTAAAATCTTCATCACAGTACAGGCATTGAAATCTGTAACCTTCGATTTCTGACTTTATAAGCTTTCTGCCACATATCGGGCAATAATATTCTTCCTTCATATAAGACTATTTTCTTATGAAGTACTCTATGGCTGAATGAACCAGTATATAGTACCTCTTGTTAGACCTGCATTTATCCTGATACGGATTGTAGTATTTAAGACACAACCCCTCGTATAGTTCAGGCAAATGTTTCTTTATTTTCTTGACCAGCCAATCATAATTTATCGGTCGGTTTCCTTTCATTTTCCTTTCCCATTCCTCTATGGAAATCTGGGAACAGTCACATTCCAGATACATATTCTTATTCCAGTATTATTTTCACTTCTTTCTTAATCCAGATTCCTTCAGGTTCGCAGTTAAAGCTCATTCCGAAATAGCATATATGTTCATGTAAATCTTTGTCCTTATAGAAATCGTAAACTTCTTCTTTGCTGGTTCCATATTTGAACAGATTTTCGGTATCCCCAAAATATCGTCCTTTCTCATCTTTGAATACAGGACGGTTCCAGTCATCTATTGATATGAATTGTAGTCTGAGTTCTTTCATTGTTTATTCTCCTTGATATTTTAGTTTGTTATACATAAAAGAAAAAGACCGGAGAGACATCTTTTATATGATTATCTCCCCGGTCTATGTTCCGAGTTATTAAATGGCTATTACCAATGACCCAGCCACTTTTGAGGTCTTCATGTAGGATTCAAAATCGATTTCAGGATGATCATTTTTGAATGCCTGTAGGTCGAAAGAAGTTCTGATTCCCGGTAATTTTCTGGTAAGTCTCATCGTATTTGTAAACCACGACTTAACATCCATCATTTCCATTTCTAAAAGAATCTTTGATTTGAGGGTACTAAGTCTTTCCTCAACTTCATTCTTTGTCTGAATCAATTCCCTTATTTCCGATTCATGATTTCTGATTTCTTCTGGAATATTGTAAGGGTTTTCAAATTGTTCCCCTCGTAAATCACAATCCAGAAGTTCCCTGCAAATCTCAGATGGTATTCGACTTATTGGAATTAAATCTGCTATATGGTCGAATGTTCCATCCTTCTTTGGTTTGTTTCTAAGGTGCATTATAAAGAGTTTTCCTACTTTAGCCTTCTTGTTCTGAAGTTCGAAGAGGTAGGCATAAATACTGAGTTGCCATCTTGCTTTTTCAAGTTTTTCAGATGTCATTGTTCCATAGGTTTTAATATCACCTATATCAAATGTAGTATCATCAACTCTGTAAACCTTATCAATGTTGCTTGCCCAGTTTTTACCATCTGTAACTGTATATTCTGAGCATTCATGAACCAACCCATGTTCTTTACAGATTTCAATATAATCTGCTACTTCCTGGGTTCCATCATTAATCCAGTTCTTATCAAAATCTTCTATTGATATATGGACCTGAGTACCATATTCAGCTGCTGATTTAATTCTGTATTCCGGTATCCCTTCAAATTCATCTGGGAATAACTGTCTTTGTAACATTCCGGTAATTCCACTCAGCTGTTTATTTCCCAGCCAATATTGGTGCAGCTCTTCATTAAAAACCACACCACTTTCCTTAAGTTCTATTCTTTTTGTTGCCATAATTAAACTGCTTGATTAAGTTGTAATTTTCGTTCTGTAAATAACGCCTTGATTTCAGTATTACCCGTTACTTCATTCTGATGTTGCTTATAAAGTTCCATCAATGAATCCTGAGTTTTACATTGCTGTAGAGCTATTCTGATGCCGGCGTATTTTTCCTGTACCGGCTGTTGGATAGGTCTGCTTTTTCTTGTTCTCTTGGGTTGAACAGGTGCTGGTTCCTGTTGGATGGTATTATCTTCCACCATCTTTTCCGGAATATCTTCACCTGCGTAAATATAAAGTCCAAGACCAAACATTGCCAGGTTTTTCACTAAGCATCTCATAATGGTCTTGTTGATGTCAAACATGGAAGCTGCTTCAACCATTCTTTCAACATATTCCTTCTTGAACTTATCATAAACTTTGTAAGTGTATGGTTCAAGTTTCATCGCCTTATTGGAAGTATTCATTACGGGTAACCACATTTCATGAGTTATACTGTCTACTGTAACTTCCGTATATACCATTATACCTGTTCTCTCATCTGCAAAATATGGAAGATTAGTAATTGGATCCTTTACGATTCTATAGGTTGCACTTGGACAGGCTCTTTTGAATTCAGCCCAAGCATTAGCCCAGCTCAGGTAACTAAGATTTTCTCTCTTCTCTACCTTATCATTCATATCAAGTGAATAAAGAGCATCAAAATAGATCGCCCTTCTTTCGTCAGCCGTTGCATCAGCTGGTATTTGAGGTTTGTTAAATTTACACATAGTCATTATTGTTTTTATTCGTTATTACTAAGTTTTGATTTATACTTTGTATTGATGTATTCAAGACAAAAGCTTCTGATAACTTCCACTTTATCTTTTTCATCATACACATAGTAATGAGTCTGTGGATTTCCATAACGGTCATCCCTTTTTATTGTTCCTCTAAAATCTCCTCTCTTGAAAAAATCATTGAAAGGAACTGTTAAACTGGTATCTGTATTACTGAACTGAACATATACCATAACACTAAGTTTTCCTTTGTAGAGCCAAAGTCCTTCTATCACAGAATTCCATTTGTTGCCTTTTCTTCTGTCGGGATGTACATAAAACTCATAATCCCTTGTACCTCTTATTCTCCGTCCTGTCTCCTTGACGATTCTTAGTATGGTTGTTTCCGATACTCTGGATAACTCTTCCTGCTTCAGATTTTCTATAATTCCAATCTTTCTCACAGGTGCAGTTCTCTTGAAAAGTTCTGTATTTACGTCTATCATTTCTGTTGTTTTTTAATTGGTGAAACAAAAAGAGGGGGTATGGATTATCTCGGTTTATAATTCTGTTTTCTAATAAACTTTGATATTCCATACCTCCTCCGGTACTTGTAAAGGACAAAAACGCCCTTATATTTCAATGTAAGAACCAGCTATAGCCTTCGGTATCGTTACCTTCTATGGCATTCTGTATTCCTAATGCAAAATCAGTACAATTCTGGTTTCTGTCAAGCCAAGTATCAATATATGATCCCTTTACCGCTTCATTAGCCAGTTGTAACAGATTCCAGCAAGTTAAAATCTCTCCCTCTTTTTTTCCGAAATTAGGGTTTGATACATAACCTTTCACCATCGCATTAACAGCTTGATCGCCTATAGTCAACGATGGTAGTAGTTTTTGTTCGTTCACAGGCAGGAACTGATATAGTCTGAGTCTGCCTATAATCTTACAAAATAGTTCCTCTGAGATTTCTGTATTTCTCAGATTCTCCAAAAGTCTCAATGTTTCTTCCTTGTGTGGATTAAAGCCGCTGAATAACTCCAAAGCTTTCTGCATTATATCAGCTTCGGTCATACATTCTATGGTTCCTGAAAATCCGTCACATGTCAAACATAAGTTCGAACATACTCTCACTTTCCAGCCGACAAAGATTTTAAATTTCATTGCGGTCTGTGTTCTGTAGAGTTTATCTTCACTATAACTTCTCACTCCACCTATACAAAGATGGACTGTTTGGTTATTTATGGTACGAGTTAGATTCTTTACATGTGCTACCCATGCTAAACGCTGGTAGAACACAGTTTTTTCATCTTCTCTTAGTTCACTCGCTTTTTTGTGTTGTGCTGAGGGTATTCTTCCTATGATAGGATGTGATACCCTACATTCAACCGGAGTTAATCCTCCAAAAACCTGTTCAGCGACTTTCGTTACTGCACCGATAAAGTTCTGGTGCGAAATAGTTAGTGTATTATCGCTAAACGTTGGTATAATATTCTTTGTAGTCAGTTCCTCTAGCGAAATTGCTGAGGTATTAGATTCAATAAAGTTTGGGTGATTTTCTTCTGCCCAAAACTTATCATCATCTTCAATAATTTCAGCATCTGTAATATCTTCATTATTTCTGATGCTAAGTTCTTTTCCTTGTGCAACTTCTCCCAAAATGAGAGAATCCGTTACTTTTGATGTCTTTTCCTTCATATTGTACATCGTTATTGTTAGTTACTTGGAGAACTTGATCCTCCGGTTAATTAACTCTGGATGACTATGCTTTTTTTCTTCTCCGCATATCTTCCAACACTTCAATGAGGGCTCGAATTATCGCCATCCCCATCTTTAAAAAATCTATTAACAACATTATTCCTTTCTCATATTTTTAATTATTATATTATTAGTATTCTTATTAATAAGGCTTTTAAGAATTATGAGACGGAATAAAAAAAAGAGCCGTCGCCATAAGTTTCTCACTCTGGCTCAGCTCTTCAATAGACATATCAAGGTTCAATATAAAGACTGAAGCTGTTATATTTACTTCCTGCTGCCTATCCTTCCAATCCAATCTAAACCATTCTCTGAAATTTAGACGAACCGGGATGTATTTTTCGTTTTTGATTTATACTTTGATTTTTCTATTGTTTTGTTTATTACATGTATAAGGGTTTGGAGGATTTGAGAAGGAGGTGGAAACAAATTGTAAATAAAACGTTAACTAGAAACATTCTATTAAGTTTTATTATCTACCATATTTTTACAATAGGAAAACTATCTTGTATCTTTGTACACATCAGTAATACAAAGGATTATTTTCTCAAAAAAAGATATTAGGTTACGAATTTAATTTAGCCAATATTGATTTAGATATACATTGAGAAAGGTCGTTCTTGAGTAATTTTTGAGTGAATTATTAATTTTAATATTAACAGCAGCAGTTTACACTATTGTAAACCATAGTGTAAACCAGAAGACAAAAGAAAAAGCTTAATTCCTGATAATCAGACATTATCAATCCATAATCTTTAAAGTCTGGGGGGCGTGTGGTCGCTGGTTCGAATCCAGTCACCCCGACTGGTAAAAAGCATTGATAATCTGATGATTGTCGATGCTTTTTTGTTTTATATATATCGCTGTAAGCGGCGGGTTAATCGACCCAACTAAACTCATACAATACTTTACACATAATTACAAGAAAGAGCATTCTTTATAGGTAACAGATTCCTTAAATGTCGAATAATTAACCACTTATATTTGCAAGTACGCAAATAAGTACATATCTTTGTATTGTAACAAAGGAGGATTTATGAGAACAGCTAATTACACAGATTTAAGAGCCAACTTGAAAAGCTACATTGATGCGGTCATTGACGATTATGATACTGTAGTTGTTAATCGTGGGAATGGCAAAGGAGTAGTAATGATTTCTTTGGATGAATACAATTCTCTAAAAGAAACAGAGTACATCATGTCGTCACCTGAAACAATGGAAGCAATACATAAAGGCGAAGAGGATATTAAGAACGGTAACTTTATATCCCAGAATGAAGGTGAAAGCATAGAGGACTTCTTAAAACGGGTAGCATGTACAGAATAACATTATCAGAACAGGCACGAAAAGAATACCTATACTTTACCCAAAGCGGTAACAAAGCAATATTGAATAAAATCAAAAACTTATTGGAAGATATTACCGCACACCCATACACAGGAATAGGAAAACCAGAACCGCTTAAATATGAACTGGCAGGAAAATGGTCAAGAAGAATCAATGCAGAGCATAGAATTGTTTACTCCGTGCATGATGATATAATAGAGGTTTACATATTCTCTATGAGATACCATTATTCCAAGAAATAACACACATTACTAATATTGAAGAAAGGACAGCTATTAAGTTAGTTGTCCTTTTTTTATATTCACTTCTAAAGAAAGTGAATGTTTCATTCATATTCAATCATTTAGCAGACTTGAATACATACAGGACATTCACTTTTATTCTTTTACCCTTAAAAGTAAACATTATGAGTTTGAAATACAGTAATACAACGGCCGATTTCCTACAATGGAATGAAGCCATGAATCTAATCAGAAAACTTTTCAAGGATGGTAACTATAATATGAGCCTGCTTATAGCTTTGGGATGCTTCTTTGGTTTACGAATAAGCGACATTCTTTCTTTACGTTGGAATCAGATTCTAAATGTAAATGAATTTACCATAATAGAAAGGAAAACAGGAAAGAAAAGGACTATCCGTATTAATCCACAACTTCAAAGACACATTTCAGACTGTTACAAGTCTATAAATCCAATAGGATACAATGCACCTATATTAGTCAGTCAGAAAGGAACTGTCTATTCAGTACAAAGGATAAACATCATTCTGAAAGAACTGAAAAAGAAATACAGGTTACATATAGGTAATTTTAGTTGCCATTCACTTAGAAAGACTTTTGGCAGACAGGTTTATAATATGAATAGTGAAAACTCTGAATTGGCATTAGTCAAACTTATGGAACTTTTCAATCATTCAAGTGTTGCCATTACCAAAAGGTATCTTGGATTAAGACAAGAAGAACTTTTGAATACATACGACTGTCTTAGCTTTTAATCTTTCAGTAGGTAGGAAATTCAGAAACATTGCTTTTATATAGGCATAAATGAATTTTCTACCTATCTGATTTGCTGATAATAAGTAAAGTTCTTGCAACGCTAAACACTTTTATGTAATTTTGTATCAATTTCAGTGACTTAATGCGCTAAGAAACTGAAAGGATATATAAACGAAAAGGGCGTTTAGCTAAATTATCCCTTGTTGAAATCTGGACAATTCTCGTCATGTGGATAATAGGCAGGAACGCCCACGCCATAGCTATATACTTACCCCTCATAGGGTAAACTATATACTATCTTGGTGTGGGCTTTGCTTATTATACATGACGGGCAGTCCAGAACTCTTAGCAATAAGAGAGCCTCAACAAGATAATAAGTTAAAGTACCCACACCTTTTTTGTATGTAAATTAAAGACTAATGTAAATTGCTTCTTCTGGGTATTGAGCAGCACAAAATTGTAATAAATAATATGGCACAATTCTCTTTTACTGCTGTGGTCTGTAATAATAAAAAAATATTTAGTTTCGATGTACCAACCAATGAACAAGGAGTCATCACTAACAGATTTTGCCCAAAATCCTTTTTAGTTCCTCAAAATGAACTGTACGGTGTGATTACTCCTATAAATGGTGAAACTGTATTAGAGTTTGAGCAAGATTGCCGCAATCTGGCGAATGCCATAACTAACTCTATATATAAGGATTCTAATAACAAATGGGAAATATACATGGATGCTTTGGCTTGTTTAGTTACAGCACATGTTAATCAACACGGAAGACTGATATTCAGCGATTTACTTACTTATATAGATATTTTTAGCTATTTCCTATTTGCAGACGGGATTGACGAAGATAATATAAAAACGAATTATCCACGATTTACTTATCAATTCTTAATTAAGATGCCCAACTATCTGAAAGATTCTGCAACATTACAGCCTCTCACAAATACCAATATGGCTTCTATTATAAAAGAGTTGAATTACAAAGCTGAAATAAAACTTGGAATCAAATAAGAATGAATAGGATAAAAAGATATATATTGCTATTTCTAATATCAATATGTGACATCGGTTTTTCTTTTGCTGACATAAATAATCGTGGTAGATATTCAGATTTTGAAGATGGTGATAATAATTTGGATGATATATTTATTCCAATAATTGCTATTATATTGACTCTTGTCGGATTTATATATGCGTATTATACTATCAAAGAAAAGTATAGTTCAAAAGGACAAAGTAACCCTAATAGAACGACAACTTCATCCTATCATAATAGAATAAAACAAATAGAAGAACAAAATGTTACACAAAGTAAAGAAACTAAAATAGAAGAATTGCTCAAAGACCCTTTTAATTCGAGAATACATAAATTACATAAAGCTATTTACATATACTGTAACAGATTAAATAATAAATTTATTTCTTTCGACGAATATTTCCAAATATGCTTTTACATGCTCAACTTATTAGAATCGCATGGAGAACTAAAAAACAAACAAGAAAGGTATAAAGCAGCAGAGTTACTATTGTATTTTAATGGACATGAAAATAGTGTTTCGTATGCAAGAATATTGACTAATGCTAAAAAAGTTACAGGTAATCCTTATCATCAATTTTTCACAACCGAAGCATGGAGTATTTATGATATTTACAAAGAATTGCTTGGAGAATTTGCTTGGAAACCCAATATTTCCTCTACTAAACCTTTAAATATAGATACGATTGGTAGAAACATTTTTAAAAATCATACAAATAAATGAAAATACTACAATATGTTTATTTTCAAAAACAATCCATTTTATAGGAAGAGTCTGAAAAAAGTCCTCTATTTTAATAATCTCACTCAAGTTGAAAACAGATGAAAACGACAATTACATCCATTGCTATATTATTTGCCCTGTCAGTTTACAGTATGGGACAAGACAAAGCAAAACAGGTTTCCATTATTGATACTGCAATGCAAGTAGCAGACACTATTGGCACACGTAAAACGCTCAATGAAATCCGTTTTGATGGTTGGGAAAGAAGCGAATGGTTAGATAATGAATATATCCGTACTTTGCGCAAATACTTGGATAATTACAATAATGGCTTAGTCAGTAACCCTGCATTAGACCCTTATAAAGAACAGATAAAAGGTCAGTTTGTTGTTTATGATATTAACCCATACTTGTTAGGTGGTGCGCTTATTAGAATCACATTCCTTGATATGCCTGATAGAGTATTCAGCAGTTGGATATATAGTAACGTAGATGAAAAGAAAGAGATTGTAGAAAGCTATGAATTTCGCTCTATCAGCATAGAGGGAGAAACAACAGACATGACTAAAGAAGATATACTACAAGCTATAAAGGAAATGGAAGGATTAAAACTTTGGTAAATGTACTTCAACATAACATACAGCATTTGAGCTTAAAAAACTCTTATACTGTTTTTTATATATCGTGCATCAAATATACTAAATTGATTTCCAATTCGGATTTTAATCCCTATATTTGTAGAGCAGCTTTAAAACAGCAAAGAGATTATTAATTTATTGTCAACCTCTTGGTTTATTGCCGGATTAAACCATAAATTAAACCAAAGCATAAAGGAATTACAGAAAAAGCTGATAATCAATGATTATTGTGCGATAAATATCAAAGTCTGGGGGGGGGGCGTGTGGTCGCTGGTTCGAATCCAGTCACCCCGACTGGTAAAAAGCATTGATAATCTGATGATTGTCAATGCTTTTTGTTTTTATATTCTCAGTATCCCCCACCTATTAACGGATCAACGTAAAAACATCCCCACAAAAAACAACAAAATCCACCTACATAAACTCACAAACCGACTGCCACATTCTACGTTTCCCGAAGCGGAACCATACGTTTCCCATGCGGAAAACGTACAGTTCGGCCTTGAGAAACGTAGGTTTCGCACAAGGGAAACATAAAAATCACCTTTACATATTTCCATTTACATCTCTAAGTTTTACTGAATTGTAATTGAAATAGTTTTTTACCTGACACAAAGACAAAAATTTCCTTCTATTTGCATAACGAAAGAAAAATTACCATCTTTGTAAAAAGCAAAAACACAACACACGTACATTCCCATGAAAAATATATATATTTTAGACGATCATCCCATCATTACCGAAGGGATTGCGCAATTGCTGTCAAACAACCAGCAATACCAAATAACTACCGGACATCATGATTCTGAATTATATAATTACCTGAACGATCATACTCCCGACCTGCTAATTATAGATTATGAGATTCAGGATAAAACAGCCCTGGATGTCATAACCTACCTGCAAAAGAAAGGTGTGAATATTCCTCAACTCATCTATACCATGCATACGGAGTTCTGGATTATCAAACTGCTGATCAAAGCGGAAGTAGCAGGTATCGTGACCAAAAATGATAAAATAGAAGAAATAGAAAAGGCCATACACAACATCTTGCATGAGGGAAATAAATATTATTCGCCTACTGCGCTGAATGTCGTACTGTCTATCATGGGCGACCATTCTACGGAAAAGTCCATTACTTATACACCAAGCCCGCGTGAAAACGAAATCATTCAGATGCTGTCATGTGGCCTTACTTCCGATGAGATTGCCCACAAACTTAATCTCAGCAAAAATACTATTGATACGATGAGAAAGAACATCTTGCTGAAAAGTGGGGCTACCAACGTATCACATCTTATGCGAATTGCTTTTTTAAAAGGTTGGATTACAGAATGAAAAAGATTCTTTTTTTCCTATTTCTCAGTCTGAGTGCGTTCCTGAATGCCAATGAGAAAAGTAACAAACTGGCTGATTTGCTGCATTCATTCGGCAATAACGGTGAGTATGCACAGATGGATTCAGTGTACAATCTTATTATCCACGAAGACCATTACAAGCAGGATAAGCTTTACGCACTGAATATCACCCTGGACTATGCCCGATTTCTCAACCAGAAGGGAGACAGTGAGAGGGCAAATACGCTACTGACCCAAATCCGGGAAAACGCAATGGCACTGGAAAAGTTTCCAGAAAATACCATAGCACACCAGCTCCAGGAAATTGCGGCAATTGCTACGTATGAAATTGCCTACGGGCAATGGCAGAACAACCAGTTGCCGGCTGCAAGAGAAACGGCAGAAGAGGCAATTAATCAACTGGAACAGGTAAAAGATTCTGTGAACTTAGCAGAGGCCTATAATCTTTCAGGAGTCATACACCGCAGATTGTTCATGCTCGACAATGCCATCTCACTTTATCAGAAGGCGCTCGCCATTACTGAAGACTTGCAGAATTACAACCTGGCAGCCATTATCGTATCCAACATTTCCATTCTGTACAATGAAACGGGCAAGAACAATGAAGCCATACAGATTTCTCGTAAAATGTTTACTTATCCACAAACCGACACACTTACCATTGACTATCGCATCGGGGAAGTAAACAGACTATGCAACCATGCCATTTTGTTAGCTAACAACCAGCAGCCTGTCCAGGCAATGGATACGCTAAAACTGGCCATGCAGAAACTCCGTCCGGAAATGCCCGACGGGCTCAAGCTATTGGCCTACACGCAATATGCCAGAGTATCGAGGGATGCAGGAAAGCCCCGGCAGGCGTTGCAATACTACCAGAAAGCCATGAGCTATCAAAACACGACACACAATAAGGCTAATATTGCGAATTTAGAGTACTTATATGGTTACATGTTATTCCATGATACGGACTCCTTGCTTCAGGCACGTAACTACGTTATGAAAGCAGCCGAATTTGCCCGAAAGAATCCTTCCGGCCTGTTACCCAAAATCCTGCTTACACTAGCGGAGATAGAAGCCCGGAGAAACAACGGACAATTAGCTTATCAGCTCATGCTGGAGGCATATCAGGCCAATGAGAAACTAAACGACCAATACTATCAGAACCGTCTGTCCGGATTTGAGGCTGAACTGGACCTGAAGGAAAAAGACTTGCAGATTGCCGGACTCAACGGAAAACGTGCCGAGGAAAAAGCTGCTTACCTGATACGCACTTACACCATCGGGGGCATACTTATCTTGGCCCTGCTGCTGCTCATTATTCTGGTCATAAGCATGCATAAACGAAAGATTGCATTCAACCTGAAGCAACTGAAACTGGAAAAAGAAATCAAGGAGAAGGAGATGCAAAGACAACTCTTGCTTACCGACATGCACAAAAAAATGACCGAACGATACATCTGTGGACTGGAAGACAGCCACAATCGTATTTCCAAAGAGCTGCACGACGGAGTATGCAATGATCTGTTGTCTGTAGAAATGGAGATGAAGCAGTCGGACAACTCAGCTATAACGACTCAACTCAAACAAATCAGGGAAAATCTGCGCAACCTTTCGCATCAGCTGGCAACTCCTGCCCTCAGCAACTTTAGCCTGTACCAGGTACTCACACTTTACACGGATAAGCTGAAATCGCTGAAAACACCTCATATCCAGTGCTACATAGAAGAAAGCATTCAGCAGATAGACTTTCCGGCCGACCTAACTCAAGAAGTGTACCGCATTCTTCAGGAAATCATATCCAACATGCTGAAACACGCCAATGCCCAACAGGCTTACATCACTGCCAGCTATGAAGACGGGCAGGTTAATCTTATCGTTGAAGACGACGGGAAAGGTTTCTCCGCCGATAAGCTTTCCAATGATTTCCTTCAAGCAGGACTGGGACTGAGAAGCGTCAAGGAACGTTGTGACAAGCTGCAAGGCGGTTGCGACATCACCTCGAAAGAAGGACAAGGAACGGTAATACATTTCTGGTTTCCGGCATAACGGACGTCACTATACAGAAAAAAAGAATCCGCATTGCAACTTCCCCGATATTGCAATACGGATTCTTTAGCGCGATGACGAAATGAAGTCTTTTTATTCCCCGTTACATTCTTCAAAAGTCACGCTTGCATAAGTCCCCGACCCCATTCGCATTATGAGTAACATTCCTTGACGAATACAAGGACTTAGCAGTTCTTCATAGCCTTAATTTCCTATTATTCTGTCTTCAAAACTTATTTTTAACAAAATTACACGATAATATTAAAAAATATATTACCATAAATAACCGATTTCATACTCCTATTTATTGGGTATAAATAAAAAGCCCCATCAGCATTTCAAGCAGACAGGGCCATATCACAAACGGAAACTACAGATTATTAACGTTTTCGCTGCGGACGTTCTTTCTTCATCTGTTCAAATGCAGTCTTCTGCTCATCGGTCAACAGAGCTTCTATTTTTTTGTTCAGTTCCTGCATGGCAGTCTTACGCTCTTCACGCGATAATTCCTGCTTAAAGAAGTCTGCATAAAGCGTCGTAATCTGTTTTTCCTGTTCATCGGTCAGGTTCAACTTTTCATCAAGTTTTTCCACCATCTGTTCAGGAGTACGGGTGTTGCCACCCTTACGCTGTGCATCTGCCGATTGCAGACCCAGCATAGCCACAAGGGATACAAAAAGAATTTTCTTCATTTTCAACTTGTTTTAAAGGTTATCTGATTGTATATACAAAACTAATCATGGCATAGGGTTGCAGTACGTTGCTGTTCACGTAATCATAATAGTTGCTACCTGTGCGATGCGTAAAGGCCTGATTCTGTTTCAGTACATCGAAGGCTTCTATTCTGATTTCCGCTGCATTATTCTTCAGGAACTTCTTACCTAACGAAAGATTCCACAAAAAATAGTCTTCCGTACCGGTATCCAGTCCGGTATAGCCAATGTAATTGAATGTACTCCGGAAGGTGAGTCCCCAGAAAAAAGTCCAGCCTAATTTAGCGGCTGCCGTATGCGTCACATAATCACTTTCTGCTGCGGTATCCAGCGAACTGAACATCTTGTTGATTCCGGCCGAATAGGAGGCGGTGAAATCAAGGTTCTTGCTGATGTTACTTCCGATAATGAGCTTCGGAATCAGGTTCAGTTCACGTGTACGGCTTTCTACTCCGTCGAAGATAGTGGGCACATTGGCATAATTGGCCGAGAGACTGAAGTTAATGTTACTCCGAAGGAAATCGACCGGGAAACCGTAGGTTACCATAGACTGGAGACTGTAATATCCATCCAGATTGACCGGACGGGTAAACTGTGAACCTTTGTTCAGCGTAACCGTAGGCGACAAGGCAATGTCTTCCTTGGCTACGAAAGTACTGTCGGCCACATAATCCTGCTGTATGGTGGCCCCTACCATGGCAATAAAGGTATGTCCGGACTTTGTAGTGCGCAAATAACGCAGATTGGCCGTATGGGATATCTGCTGGTCGAGGTTCGGATTTCCCGCAGACAGGAATAACGGGTTCGAATTATCTATCACGTTCTGCAAGTCGGTCACTGAAGGAGAAGAAGATCTGCTGCGATAGCGAAGCTGGAAAGAGTTGGTCCGGTCCAGCGAGTAACGCAACGTGAACGAAGGCAACACTGAGAAGTATTTATGCGACAGTCCATCAGGCTGAGGATAGACCAGGTCACCTTTCAAGTTTGCCCACTGCGCATCGACTCCTAACATGGCGCTCAGTTTACCGGCACGGTAACGAAGTCCCACATTTCCCGCCTGAGTCAGGTAACCCGACTGGTATTCGTTCGAAAGACTTTCGTCCAACTGGTCATAAAGGTCGGTCACTGCAGAACGGTCATACGTTTTTTTATCGTTTTCGGAGTCCGTATAACTCATTTTATATCCCAACTGCAATTGCAGGTTATCTGTCAGTTTCTCGGTATAGCTCAAGTTAGAACGCAGGGTATACTGCCGGTTCATCGTCTGCTTCCACTGGCTGTAATCGTCCGTCACCGGAGATAGTTCCAGTCCATATAGCGTATTCAAATAATCCGTATACGTATCTCCGTCTGTATTACTCATCTTTCCACTTAGCATTAACGACAACGTACGTCCTTCTTTCAAAAAGCGGTGACGGAGCATCAAATCGGCTCCTACATTATAGGCATTACTTTTCCCGAAAGAAGTGGTTTCCGTTTCACTGTCAGTCGTTCCGTTCACTAAGTTCTGCCCTTGCAAAAGTCCGTAACTGTCATTGTTCTGAAAGCTCAGCGTAGGACGAAACTGCAGTGAGGTACGTTCGGTCATCTGATAATCCAACTTCATATTGAAACGGTGATTCCAGTTCTTCATGGAGTTCTCCTGATACTCACTATAGGTCATGCCGGGCAATACAGATTCAAAATACTCTCTGTCAGTCTGCTGCTGGGTCAGGTTGTCCGACTGGTTAAAGAAGTAACTACCGGTCATCTTCCATTTTTCACCCCACTGGTCAACGTAATTCAAACCGAATCCATTGGCAGAGGTCACTCCTCCCAGGCTTCCCACCATAAAATTAGAAGCACTGCTTCCACCCGGAGCTCCGGAGCGTCCTCCACCGCCGCCGCGACCTCCACGTCCTCTGCCGCTATTACCTGCCGACATGACACCAGCCAAGTCTTCCTGCGAAAAGTTCTGCTGATTTACATTGTTCGACATGCCCAACACAGAAATACGCCGGTCGTCATTGAAGAAGTTCAGGTTTCCGTTTACCTTGTAACGGTCGTCCGTACCATATCCACCAGAAACTTCACCAAAAGTTCCCTGACGGAAACCACCCTTCGTCACAATATTGATTGTCTTGACCTCCTCTCCATCATCAAATCCGGTAAACTCAGCCTGCTCGCTTTTCTTGTCGAACACCTCAATGCTGGCTATCACATCCGATGGCAGGTTCTTGATGGCCAGATTCACGTCGCCGTCAAAGAATTCCTTTCCGTCTACCAGTACTTTCTGCACCTGCTCTCCCTGTGCCTGAATCGTACCGCCTTCTACTACGATGCCCGGCATCTTGGCCAATAAATCCTCGGCAGAGCTTCCCATCATCACCTGAAAGGCTTCGGCATTATACAACAGGCTGTCGCCTTGCTGCTCGGCACGTGTGGCACGTCCCTGCACGGAAACCTCGCCCAATAACTGTGCATCTTCGGACATTTCTATTTTTACCTGTTTTTGTTGCCCTTCGGAAAGTACTTGTTTTACTTTATAAGGCTTATACCCTACATACGTCACCTGAAGGGTATAAGTTCCCGACTGCAGTTTCTTAAACTGAAAGTTTCCGTTCAAATCAGTTGATGTATAACTGGATTTTCCGTCGGATGACACCAACTGTACTGTAGCCGAAATCAAGCCCTCCTTTGTGGTTTTATCCGTTACCGTTCCTGAAAGGCTCTGTGCCATCAATGCCAACGGGAATACCCAACTTACCAGTGTAAAAATGAATCTCGTCATAACCTATGTTTTTTTGTTTTCGTTCCTTTTTCCACAAACAAAATTAGGCCAGTTTCAGATACAATTTTTACGCTATCTCCAAAGTAAGGGTAAACGACACCAATGTAGTGGTAAACGGACCGGAGGTTATTTTCAGGAGGTCCCGAAAATCCGTATTTTTGCAGAAAAAGGAATAAGTTATGTGGCACATCAAAAATCTTCCGTTTTACATTGACCTGGTCTTTTGTCTGATATTACTTCCGGCCATGATTACCTTGTTACCCATCGAACGCTGGCTGGTGAATAATTCCACCTTTGTATATCTACTGGTTTCATGGCTGTATCTTATCTACATCCTGAATCGCCGGCTCACTATGCCTTTCCTGTTTACCGACAAACGGAAGTTCTGGATAGCCATCCTTCTTATTCTGCTTACCATTGCAGGCACTTATCTCATTACCCGCTACCAGATGGAGGTGCCGATGCACCGGATGCGCAAGCCGAAATTCATTCAGCACATACCCAAAATCAGATTACAGCAACAGGCTGTCTGGTTTTTGTATGTAGTGGTCACTACCTTCAGCATGTCCGTGGGATTGCTCACCGAACTTTACCATCAGATTATGCAGCGTCAAGCTGTGGAATTCGAAAAGAAAAAGGCTGAACTGGCACTCTACAAGGCACAGATAAATCCGCATTTTCTGTTCAACAACCTGAACACACTGTATGCCATGGTAGTGACCGACTCTCCTCAAGCTGAGGATGCCTTTACCCAATTCATCAGCCTGATGAAATACATGTATGCCCACAACACAAAAGATAAAATTCCAATCCGTACGGAAACGGAATACATCCGTCAGTATATCGAACTGCAGAAATACCGGATGCCGAAGGATTTTCATATCCATTTTTCTTACGAACACGACGAAACAGAACAATTGGGTATCGCTCCCATGATATTAATTACTTTTGTGGAAAATGTATTCAAACATGGGGTTTCTTCTCATCAACCAGGAGATGCCTGCATCTGTATCCAGGCCCAAAACGGGGAATTATTATTCACAACCCGTAATCCGTTATTAAACCATTCCCCGATAAACGAGTCTAAAGGTATAGGCATTGAGAATTGCCGGAAACGCCTGGAACTGCTCTACCCCCACCGATATGACTTGCGGATAGAAAAGAAAGAAGGGCTATTTCACGTAACCCTACGCATTAATTTGAATACATGAGTTTGAAGTGCATTGCCATTGATGATGAACCTATGGCGCTGGAAATCATAACCAGTTTTTGCCAACGCTACGGGAATATAGAACTGACTACCTTCAACAACCCTCTCCGAGGGATGGAACAGGTAAGAAGAAGCAGACCAGATATTCTGTTTCTCGATATAGAAATGGGCGACTTGAACGGAGTGGAACTGGCCCGTGACCTTCCTCCGGGCACCTTGCTTATATTTACCACAGCGTATGCCCAATATGCTCTCGACGGATTTGAACTGAGTGCCGTAGATTTTCTGCACAAACCTTTCTCTTACCATCGATTTGAAAAGGCTGTCCAAAAGGCCATCGAACTTCACAAACTTCAGCAGCTTTCTGCCCATCCATCTTTTGCCGATGAAAGCATTACCCTGAAAGTAGAATATAAAAATGTACAGATTAAGCTAAAGGATATTCTCTACATTGAATCCATGGATAATTACGTACGCATTCATCTGACGGAGCGTCAAAGCCTGATGTCACAAACCAGCATGAAAAGTATGCAAGAACTTCTTCCCACAGAGAAGTTCGTACGTGTACATAAGTCTTTCATTGTACCGGTTCATCGCATAGCGAGTTACACCAGCAAAGAAATCACGCTCTACAACGGCACGAAAATTCCTGTGGGAAGAAGTTACAGTCAGAATCTTAAAGTGATATAAAAATACAATTGCTTATTATTCAAGAGATAAAAATGAAAATACTTTTTTTCATCTCTCCTTAAAATTCATTTTCTACAAACTCTAACACAAACTCTCCCTTACGGTTAATAAAACCAATATGTTCTTTATTATCTGGCGAATTATGAGATCTTAAATAGCAAGGAGCATATCCTCCCTCAAAAGGCTCATCTATATATGTAATCAACATATCTCCCATAGGACTAAGCAAAGTTCTGTCAACATACAAGTCATCTCCTTTCCAAACAATATTACTTGAGGAGCCATAGGGGTAAGGACAAGATAGTTTATTGGAAAACCGAGGATTAAAGGCAGAAACAACTTCAAAATTGGCATTAATAATAAATTTATCCCACTGTTCATCCATTATAACCGCTAATCCATTATGAAAATCGGTTGCTCCAGAATAAGCCTTGGAAACAATTTCTCCTTGCTTATTAATGAAAAAACATTTATTCTCCTTATTTACTACCACAGCTAATCCATTAGAAAACGAGCCTGGTTCTTTTGTATATTTCAAGTCAATTACAAACTTTCCAATCGAATCAATGTATCCCCATTTTTGGATACCACTTTTATCTTTCATTGAAATCAAGGCTACCCCCTCACTAAAATCCTTTGCTTCCAATAAAACTGCAGGAATTACCACTTTTCCTTTAGCGTCACGATATCCCCATAATTTTTTCTGATAATCGTAAAAAGCTGAACGATTTTCTTTCAAAGGAGAAGGAGTTTTCAAGCCTTCTAATGTAGACCTAAATATTAAATCTTTGAATAGAGGTTCTCCTTTCGTATTGATATACATATTATAATGCTCCATACCGAATTTACCACGTACGCCAGCAGTAATTGCGGCAACTCCATCTACAAAAGGAGTACATTTTATTACATTCGGAATCTTCTTGATAACCTCTCCCTTTTTATTTAGAATAATCGCTTCTGAAGTCCTTGAATTATGTATCATCAATACTCCACAAGAAAATAAAGGAGCACTTCCATAACCTTTTTCAAAATCAAAAAGTTTATTACCCAAACTATCTATATAATAACCAGATGTATTTCCCATACTTACATAGGCTATTCCCTCTGAGAAAGCCGATACTCTAGGTGTCGTTCCATCATAATTTACCTTCTTCGTCTGAGGCGTAACACGCGGAACAAAGGATTTCAGAAGAGTGGGATCAAAATTTGCATTATGTACTTTCTGTGTTGGACTACAAACCATTGAAGATGAAGAAGCCTTCTCTTCCCCATTGAAAGCATAAACAAAGCTGTGTAATGAAAAAATACCCAGTAAACCTGCTAACATAAATGTTCTCATAACAATCCTAATTTTAAATAATCTGCATCAATTTTTATTTTCAAAAATAGATAACAAAACGGCAAGTAGTATCCCCATAAATCATTTATCTGTTTACCCCATTTATCACAAATCGGTCGTTTTTCTTATCGCCCCAACACTTCTGCCACCTGAGCTGCATATTGTGCTCCTACGGGTAACCCGCCGACGTGTCCTTTCAGTTCTACCCGCGTACGGGTAAAAGAGACTACAGCCGGAACAGCAATCACATACGAACGATGAATCCGTAAAAAGGCTCCATCGGGCAACATATCTGTAATGGCTTTCAGGTTCGTACGGGTCAGCACATGACCACCTGACACACGCACAATCTTTACGTAATTTCCCAAGGCCTCTACATACAAAATATCCGACAAAGGAATACTCACGTTGTTGTACTCTTGCTTTACGACCAGACACTCAGGAAGCACCGGACGATGCGCATCCATACGGCGCAAGGCTTTTTCCACGGCTACCTCAAAACGTTCGTACGAAAAAGGTTTATGCAAAAAATCTACGGCATCCAAATTAAACCCCTCCAATGCATACTCCGCGTAGGCTGTGGTGAAGATAAAACAAGATTCAGACGGTAAGGTATCGGCTATCTCCAATCCGTTGATACTGTTCATCTGAATATCCAGAAAAACGAGATCGGGCTTGTTACGACGTATCGCCTCCAGCCCTATCCGAGGTTCGCTAAAAACAGTCAGCTCCATTCCACCTTTACGCCTGCAAAATTGCTCAATAACCAGTAAGGCCATCGGTTCATCATCTATCGCGATACATTTTAGTGTCTTGCTCATAATATCCCCTTTCATCCTATTATTCATCTTTCATTTTTATCTCCAGCCTTACCCGATAAATACCGTCCGTCTCACCTGTCTGTAAAGTATAACGACCGGGGTAAAGTAATTCCAGACGCTTACGGCAGTTAGCGATACCGATGCCGCATGCTCCGTCCTCCCGTCGGCGCATCACCGCATTTTCCGTTTCAAGCCACAAACAAGCCTCATCCACATAAATACGAATGAGAACAGTGCAATCGGTTTCCGACGAAGTGCCATACTTAAATGCATTTTCCACAAAAGTAATCAGTATCATAGGAGGAAGCAGCGCCTGCGCATACACAGCTTCCACCACAAGATTAACCGTGGTATGATGGTTCAAACGAAGCTTCTGCAAATCCACATACTGACGCACATACTCCAGTTCACGGGATGCCGGAATGAGTTCAGCTCCACTTTGAGAATACATATAGCGCAAGATTCCGGAAAACTTCACAAAAGCCGACTCCGTTTTGTCCGATCCGGAAAGCACGAGGGCATACAGCGTATTAAGGGTATTAAAAAGGAAATGAGGATTAATCTGGGCCTTATAAAGAGCCAGTTCCGCCTTGTCTTTCTCTGCCTCGACTTCCTGCCGTGAGAGTATCTGACGGAATAACTCGAAGGTTAGTTCAATGGCCAATGAGAATCCGGTGACTACCAGAAAGAAAAACCAGATAGTCTGCCGGCGCATATTCATCCGGGCAGCCATCAACTGTGTATCTGCCGTGATACCTTCAGCAGGCATCGGGAAATACGTAAGCAACTCGGTTACTGCAGCCAGCACCACAAGTAGCAAGGCAATGCGCAGGTATTTCCGCTGCATAAACAACTTGGGCAAACAAGCACAGCGATATACGAAATACAGCAGGTACACATAGGCTACCAGCGTGAGCAAGAAAGCTGTATTATGGGCAATCCAGCGGTCGACCGGCAGCAGCATAATGGCCAACGGCATAATGACCAGACAGAATAGGAGGTCAATATAAAGGGAAATACGGTTTTTCTTCATACTTAATTACTTATTCGCTGCAAAGATAATGCATTTTCCACAGAGAAAGGAGCCACACCAAACGTGTTCGTCACCACATCCGGCGTGTTCATCACCACATGTGTTGCATTCTTCCTTGTTCTACGTAAGTTTGCAATAGAAAGGAATGCGTTCAAGAAGGAATGATTACTAAACTCACATGGATATGAACATCAAGACTTACATTTATTTCACGATGCTGTGCTGTCTGCCGTTACTTGCCAGCTGCGGTGCAAAGCAACAAGACATGCCCGGCGAAAAGTATAAGACACTGACTGTAACCACTACGAATCAGACTTTACAGTCTACCTACCCTGCCACACTGCGCGGAAAGCAGTCGGTAGACATACGCCCGCAAGTAAGCGGCACAATTACCAAAATCTGCATCAATGAAGGCGACATCGTACATAGCGGACAAGTGTTGTTTGTCATCGACCAGGTGCCTTATCGTGCCGCATTGGAAACGGCTTTAGCCAATGTAAAAAGCGCCGAAGCACAATTACAAACTGCCAAGCTGACGGCCGACAGCAAAGAAGAACTTTACAAAGAGAAAGTAGTATCCGACTTTGACCGCCAGACAGCCCGCAACCAGCTGCTTCAGGCAGAAGCCGCACTGGCACAGGCCAAGGCTGAGGAAATCAATGCCCGCAACAACCTGTCATACACAGAAGTGAAAAGTCCGGTAGACGGTGTAGCCAGCATGATTCCTTATCGTGTGGGAGCCTTGGTAAACAGCAGCATTACCGAACCTCTGGTAACCGTATCAGACGATGCGGAAATATATGCCTATTTCTCTATGGCCGAAAATCAGATGCTCGACCTGATTCAGGAATATGGTTCGCTGGAAGAAGCCTGTCAGAAACTGCCGTCTGTCGGCCTGACCATGAGTAACGGAAAAACCTATTCCGATGCGGGGCGTATCGATGCCATCAGCGGAACGGTAGACGAAGGAACGGGAGGAGTTACCCTGAGGGCGGTTTTTCCTAATCAAGGACATCTGTTGCGCAACGGAGGAAGCGGTATCATATCCATCCCGACTGAATACAAAAACTGCATCGCAATTCCGCAAAGTGCCACCTACGAACTCCAGAATAAAATATTTACTTGGAAGGTTGTAGACGGAAAAACTCAGTCTACGCCTATTACAGTCTATAAATACAATGACGGACAGACCTACATCGTACTTTCCGGCTTGCAGACTGGCGACGTAATCATTGCCGAAGGAGCCGGTCTGATGCGTGAAGGAACCGCCGTGGATGTAACCTCTACTTCTGAACCTGAAAAATAACCGATAGCCATGAAGATAAGAACTTTTATTGACCGCCCCATTCTGGCCGGTGTCATTTCCGTGCTTATCCTGATACTGGGATTTATCGGCCTGTCGCAGCTGCCTATCGAGCAGTTTCCTGAAATAGCCCCACCTACGGTCAGCGTATCGGCCACTTATACGGGTGCCAATGCGGAAACCGTACTGAAGAGTGTGGTCGTACCGCTGGAAGAAGCACTCAACGGGGTAGAGAACATGATGTACATGACGTCTACAGCTTCTAACACCGGCTCTGCCAAAATCACGGTTTATTTCCGTCAGGGCACCGATCCGGACATGGCTACCGTCAACGTACAGAATCGTATTGCCACGGCCGAAGGTCTGCTTCCTGCCGAAGTAACCAAAAGCGGTATCACCGTGCGCAAACGACAGACCAGTAACATCAAGCAGCTGGCTGTATATAGTCCGGATGATTCATTCGATGAAGCATTCCTGACCAACTACATGAAAATCAACATCGAACCTCGCCTTTCGCGTATTGCTGGTGTAGGCGAAGTGAACGTTTTCGGCTACGAATACTCCATGCGTATCTGGCTCGACCCGAACAAGATGCAGAAATACTCGCTGGTTCCCTCTGACATCACGACCGTACTCGATGAACAGAACGTGGAAGCGGCTACAGGTACATTAGGTGCCGAAGCCAAGAATACCTTCCAGTATGTACTGAAGTACCGCGGACGTTACGAAAACGAAGTGGACTACGAAAACATGGTCATCAAGTCGCTGCCCAACGGGGAAGTGCTTCGACTGAAAGATGTGGCCACCATCGAATTAGGTACACGTGCCTACGATTATATCGGTGAGGTAAACGGTCACCCGGGCTGTAATATCATGATTGCACAGACATCGGGTTCTAATGCCAATGAAATCATTGAAGAGATAGACCGTACCGTAGACGAAATTTCGAAGACATTACCGAAAGGTATCAAGATAGTCGACCTGATGAGTACAAAAGACTTCCTCGATGCTTCTATCAAGAGCGTAATCAAAACGCTGATTGAAGCCATCATCTTGGTGGTACTCGTGGTGTACATCTTTTTGCAGAGCCTGCGCTCTACCTTTATTCCGGCCCTGTCCATCATCGTGTCATTGGTAGGTACTTTTGCCTTTCTCTCTCTTGCGGGTTTCAGCCTCAACATGCTGACCCTTTTTGCCCTTGTACTGGTGATTGGTACGGTGGTCGACGATGCCATCGTGGTGGTCGAGGCGGTACAGGCCAAGTTCGATGAAGGATACAAGTCGTCTTACCTGGCCACCATCGACGCCATGGATGGCATTACCTCTGCCCTGGTAACTACCACCTTTGTCTTCATGGCCGTATTTATTCCGGTGAGCTTTATCGGCGGAACTACCGGTACGTTCTATACCCAGTTCGGTTTGACCATGGCAGCTGCCGTAGCCATCTCCCTGCTGAACGCACTGACACTGAGTCCGGCTCTTTGTGCCCTCATCATGACGCCTCACCAGACTGCAGAAGACGGAGGCAAGCTGAGTTTCTCTTCCCGCTTCCATATCGCATTCGATACCGCCTTCCACCGGTTAGTTACCAAATATAAAGTGGGCGTGGTATTCATGCTCAAACGTAAATGGCTGGCTGGTTCACTGCTGGTAGTAGCCTGCGCCGGATTTGCCTTCCTGATGATGACTACCAAAACCGGACTGGTGCCCAACGAAGATATGGGAACCGTATTTATCGATGTACGTACTTCACCGGGCAACAGCGTGCAGGAAACCCGCAAAGTCATGGAGCAGGTAGACAGTTGCCTGCGCACCATTCCGCAAGTGGAACTCTACTCCAACACCACCGGTAACTCTATGTTGAGCGGACAGGGTGCCTGCAATGGTATGTTCACTATTCGTCTGAAAGACTGGAGCGAACGTCCTGACAAAGAGGATGCCATTGATGCGGTCATGGCAGAAATCAGTCGCCGTACGGCTTTTATTTCCAGTGCCGACATCATGCCTTTTACCCGTCCGATGATTCCGGGATACGGTGTAAACAGTGGATTTGAAGTCTATGTGCAGGACCAGAAAGGCGGTACCACGGAAGACTTGCTGAAATATACCCGCCTGTTTCTGGACGAACTGAACAAGCGTCCGGAGATTGGCCGTGCCACCACTTCATTTGATACGAAATTCCCACAATACCTTGTCGAAGTGGATGCTGCCCGTTGCAAACGAAACGGCGTATCACCCGCCGACGTACTGAGTACCCTTTCGGGTTACATCGGAGGTAACTATGCTTCGAACATGAACCGCTTCTCTAAGTTGTATCGTGTCATGGTACAGGCTCCGCCTCAATTCCGCCTGGACACCGAATCGCTCCACAGCATCTTCGTACGTAACGATGAAGGAAAGATGAGTCCCATCAGCCAGTACCTGAAGCTGACCCGCGTGTACGGTTCTGAAATGCTGACCCGTTTCAACCTGTTCTCCGCCATTCAGGTGAACGGAGCAGCCGCCACAGGCTACAGTTCCGGACAGGCCATCAAAGCCATTCAGGAAGTAGCTGCCCAGACATTGCCTACGGGCTACGGCTTCGAGTTTGGCGGTATGTCGCGCGAAGAGTCCAATACGGGAAATACTACTACATTGGTGTTCGTCATCTGTGTGGTATTTATCTACCTCATTCTTTGTGCCTTGTATGAAAGTCTGTTCGTACCGATGGCAGTTATTCTTTCCGTACCGTTCGGTCTGGCCGGAAGTTTCCTTTTCGCCAAGATGTTCGGACTGGAAAACAACATTTATCTGCAAACCGGATTAATCATGTTGATTGGTTTGCTTTCGAAGACTGCCATCCTGCTGACAGAATATGCATCGGAACGCCGTCGCCACGGCATGACCATCATGCAGGCAGCCGTTTCAGCCGCACAAGTCCGTCTGCGCCCGATTCTGATGACTTCGCTCACCATGATTTTCGGTATGTTGCCGCTGATGTTCTCCACAGGTGTAGGTGCCAACGGTAACATCTCCATCGGCGTAGGTACGGTGGGAGGTATGCTCATCGGAACCATTGCCCTGCTCTTCATTGTACCGCCGTTGTTCATGGTATTCCAGTATCTGCAAGAAAAGCTGATGCCGGAACGCCAGTTGCCTAAGATTGAAAAGAAATAACTCCAAAGGATTATACGCATGAAAAATAAGATACTAATCACCTGCCTGTTGGCTTCTACCCTGAGCAGCTGCCACATCTATCGGGCGTACGAACGGCCAAGTGTCGTCATGGTGTCCGACAGCTTGTATCGCCAGCCAGTGGCTGCAGAAGACACGAGCTCACTGGCCTCGCTTTCGTGGAAAGAGCTCTTCACAGACCCGCAACTGCAACAACTCATTGAAGCGGGGCTGGCTCACAACACGGATTTAGGCATTGCCCGTCTTAAAGTGAAAGAGGCCGAAGCCTTGCTCATGACTTCCAGGCTGTCTTACCTTCCCTCCGTCTCACTGACTCCGCAGGGAACACTTACCAGCCTGGACGGCAACAAACCTTCCAAGACTTATAATCTGGCCGTATCTGCCGACTGGGAGATTGACCTTTTCGGTAAACTGCTGAATGCCAAACGTGGGGCACAGGCCGCACTCGAGCAAAGTGAAGCCTATCGTCAGGCGGTGCAGACCCAATTAGTGGCTACTATTGCCAACAGTTACTATACCCTGCTGATGCTGGATGAGCAACTGGGCATCACACGTCGCACGGCAGATACCTGGACAGAAAGCCTGCGCACGATGAAAGCCTTGAAACGGGCTGGCCAGGCCACCGAAATGGCCGTTGCGCAGACCGAAGCCAGCAAACTGGCGGTAGATGCATCCGTGCTTTCCATCGAACGCCAAATCAATGAAATGGAGAATTCACTCTCTACCCTGTTAGGCATGTCACCGCAAGAGGTAGGACGTTCCACCCTCGAAGCCCAACAGTTTCCGGATTCTCTTTCTACGGGAATCCCTCTGCAACTGTTGAGTCGTCGTCCGGACGTACGCCAATGTGAGAGCCAGCTGGCTGTAGCCTATTATGCCACCAACTCTGCCCGTTCGGCATTCTATCCCAGTATTACCTTGAGCGGTTCTGCCGGATGGACCAATGCGGCCGGTGCAGCTATCACCAATCCGGGGCAGTGGTTGCTTTCCGCTGTCGGTTCTCTGGTACAACCTCTATTCAATCGGGGAAAGAACATTGCCAACCTGAAAATAGCCAAAGCCCAGCAGGAAGAAGCCTTGCTGACTTTCCAACAGAGTCTGCTTGATGCAGGAGCAGAAGTGAACGATGCACTGGTTCAATGGCAGACTGCCCGCAAGCGTATTCAGCTTGACGAACAACAATGCACATCCCTGCAGTCGGCACTTCGAAGTTCGGAACTGCTGATGCAACACAGTTCACAAAACTACCTGGAGGTAATCACTGCCCGTCAGGCATTACTTCAGGCAGAGTTAAACACTGTGACCGACCGCTTTGACGAGATACAAGGAGTCATCAACTTGTATCACGCACTGGGCGGCGGATACTAAGCCCCTATACCCTTATCTCTATAATAAGCAACCCCTTTCTCAACACTCAGGCGGAGTAAAGAGAAAGGGATTTATTTTTCCATCAAAAGAGAATATTACCTATTCATACACAAAACGGTATTCATCATTGTAATAAGACGTAGACTCTGAAACACGATTTCCATGTTCATCCTTCTGGTATGAATACAAAGTACACTTGCCAGTGATTACATCCAGATAATTATCTTCCGTAAAGCTATATGCAAAAGGAGCCCATGTATCTTCATGTATCACTTCCGGCTCTCCCGGTTCCGGCATACGATATCCCCAGTCCACAACATCTTTCGTTACCAGATTCTTACTACCTTTACCCATCATACGCAACATATAAAGCATGGACACCATGTCATCATATTCATAAGCATGACTGCCGAACAACGGACGAACCACTACATTAAAATCAAAGTAAGGCGTTACATTCAGGTATTCAGTATATGCATAACTCATATAGCTTTCATCCGAGAATTCTCCCTCCGTCGACATCAGGTTGCCATTCTGCCAGTTCAATTGCAGAATAGACCTATCCGAAGCACGTCCCATCCTGCCAGAAGATACTCCCGGATCGATTGACACATTTCCATCTTCCTCATCCCCATCTTCATGGTCATCTGGATAATAGTCATAATCTTCTTGTATCTGCTGAAGATAACCGTCGGAATAAATAAACATCCACAATGTATGCTGCTCAGAAGAAGATTCCTTTTTCTTATACAACTGTGATACATAACCCTCTGAGTTCAATGTAATCACATACGATTCATCCGATTCATATCCGGAAAGTGTTTTCAGGTCAATCCACATCTGGTTTTCCTGATAGGTAAACTGATAGATTCTCTCTGTGAGATATCCCTGCGTATCGCCTTGGTAACTAATGGTTTTCAAGGCTGCCAGCTTTCCGTTCTCATTATAAGTAAGTTCCCCAATAGACTTAGTATAGCTATCCGGATACAAGCTGCTTGAATTTGTAATCTCATAACGAGCCAGACGTTTTTCTTTCGGAGCAGGAGTTTCCCCTGCTTCTGTAGTAGCTTTCTGTTCTACGGTAATGGTTATCACATCGTTACCACAACGAATTTCGATGGTAGCCTTCCGGTCCTTTCCGGTCAGGTTCTCTATCAATGTCAAGGTTAAGGTATATTCACCAGGACCTCCGCTATAGGCACTCAATTCCAGCCATTCCACTTTTCCCGAAGCAGCCTTGGTTGCAGCTTCTGTCGCAACTTCTGTTACTGTGGCTGTCCAGTCGGACAAAGCTGTAAAACTGATTCCACCCTGATTCGTTACCTCATCGGCATAAACCACCTGAGTAGTTTGTGTGCCTTCTTTCAAAGTCAGACTTGTGGGAGTCTCATCCTTTTCACTACATCCTGAAACTAAGATTACTCCCCACAGACAAACAACTGACAATAAAAAACTTAACTTGTTTTTCATAATTCCCATTTTTGAATGTTTTCTTTTACAAAGAAAAGTTTTTCATTTAAGGTATACATCACCGGAAACCGTGAATTCCTCCCTCGCAAACCACAAATTTGCCTTATCCATTCTTCCAAACTCCAGGACAAATTCTCTGTTTCACACTGTGAAATACAAAAACCACAGTGTGGGATATATATTTCACAGTGTGGGATACAAATCCCGCAATGTGAAACAGAGAATAGACAAGCACATTTGAAAGAATATTTCAGGAGAAAAGAAAGAATAACCCACCTACCCCGTGGATTCTCCATCTTAAAAACAAAAAAGAGGGGTATATGAACCTTGCAACAGTTCATATACCCCCCATTAATAGAGATTGTGAATTATCGTCTGTAGTTTACCACACGTTCACACGGTTTTCAGGAGCTACATACAACGGATCAGACGGTGTGATGTGGAAGGCATCGTACCAAGCCTGAATGTGAGGCAACGCTCCGTTTACACGCCATTTACCCAATGAGTGAGGGTCTGACTTAGTGTACACACGAATCTGTTCGTCGCGGATGTTACCAGCCCACAAAGTAGCATAAGCCAGGAAGAAACGCTGTTCCGGAGTGAAACCGTCGACTACGCCAAGCGGAGCATCCTTAGTTGCATTCTGGAAAGCCAGATAAGCTACGTTCAAACCTCCGTGGTCGGCCAGGTTTTCGCCCAGTGTCAGTTCACCGTTAGCCTGCAGGCCCGGCAATACTTCAATCTTATTAAAGAAATCCACCATTACCTGTGCACGTTCCTTGAAACGGTCAGCATCACCCGGAGCCCACCAGTCGGTCAGGTTTCCGTCTTTGTCGAACTGACGGCCCTGGTCGTCGAATCCATGCGTCATTTCGTGACCGATTACTACACCGATGGCCCCATAGTTGGCAGCATCATCAGCTTCCATATTGAAGAACGGTGGCTGAAGAATAGCAGCAGGGAAACAGATTTCGTTAGTTGACGGATTATAGTAGGCATTGACAGTCTGCGGAGTCATCAGCCATTCGTCCTTGTCAACCGGCTTACCAATGCGGCTGTACATGTCATTGAATCCCCATTCTGAAGCACGGCATACGTTAGCCCAGTAAGAATCGTTCTTGATTTCCAGTTTAGAATAGTCTTTCCACTTGTCAGGATAACCTACTTTTACATGGAAAGCAGCCAATTTTTCGTGTGCTCTGATCTTGGTGCTGTCGCTCATCCATTCCTGTGCATCAATACGTTCACCCAAGGCAGTCTGCAGGTTCTTCACCAACTTCACCATACGTTCTTTAGCAGCAGCCGGGAAGTATTTTTCCACATACATCTCGCCTACCAGCTCACCCAGCATGCCATTCACTGAGTTTACAGCACGTTTCCAGCGCGGCTGATTTACCTGGCGTCCTGACAATACCTTGCCATAGAAATCGAAACGGGCAGCTACAAAGTCATCGCTCAGACAAGAAGCTGCTGCATCCAGCAGGTTGTATTCCAGATAAGATACATGTTTAGACAACGGAAGTGTATTCATCAGGCGAGCTACTTCCTGAATCGGCTCTACCTGTTCTACGTTCAGTTCTGCCGGAGCCTGAATACCCAAACCTTTCATATAGGCATCCCAGTCAATTCCGGCAATGGTCTTCTTCAGTTCATCGAAAGACATTTTGTGGTAGTTAGCTTCCGGGTCACGAAGTTCTGTTGCACTGCGTGAAACTTTAGCAATGGCAGTTTCGATTTCCATCACATCAGCCACTTTCTGCTGTGCATCTGCTTCAGAGAAGCCAGCCAGCTGGAACAGCTTGCCGATGTAAAGTTTATACTGTTCACGAATGTTCTGAGTGATGCTGTCGGTATCCAGATAATATTCCTTTTCGCCCAAATTGATACCACCCTGTCCCATCTGGAAGATGTTGAGTGAGCTGTTCTTCGGGTCAGCATATACATAGCTGTGGAAATAGGTACCAATACCGATATGAGCCATTTCAGTCATCATCGGCACGATTTCACTCTTGTCTTTCAAGCCGGCAATCTTGTCGAGCATAGCTTTCACCGGTTCTGCACCCTGCTTGTTCAAGGTTACGCTATCCATAGCCATGTTATACAAGTCACCGATTTTCTGTGCGGCAGAACCAGCCTGATTATTTTTCTGTGCAGCCAGTCCTTCAATCAGTTCGCGCAACTGCTTCTGGCTGTTTTCAAACAGTTCATCAAACGTGCCGTAACGAGAATATTCGGCAGTCAGCGGATGTGCATCGTTCCATCCTCCACATGCGTAACGGAAAAAGTCCGTACCGGCAGACACGGTAGTATCCATGTTTGCCAAATCAATGCCAGAAGTGCTTTTCGCTTCCTTCTGTCCGGCGCAGCTTGTCAGCATAGCAAATGCCAACGTAGCTACGGCTACATAATTCTTCTTGTTCATAAATGCGTTATTTTAATCAAGTCTCTCTTATTTATTTCATTTCTTCCAATTCCGACAGCAGCAGTGTCCATTCCTCTTCTGCCTCCGCAATCTGTTTTTTCAGCTGCTGGTGCTGCTCGTACAGCTTCATATCGGAAGCACCTTCAGGAGTAGCCATCTGTTCCTCCAGTTGTGCCACCTGCTCTTCCAGTTTCTCAATCTTTGCCTCGCAGTCGGCCACCTGCTTCTCCAACTTGCGGATTTTCTTGTTCAGCTCCTTCTGCGCTTCATACGAAAGTTTGCTTTCACTCTCTGCAGGCTCTTCTTTCTTGGGCGAAGCAGTCTGCGGAGATTGGGACAACTGAAGTTCGTTCAGATTCTCCATTTTCTTCTTTTGCAGGAAATCATAGATACCGCCGATATGTTCCTTCACCAGTCCGCCACCAAATTCGTACACCTTAGTCACCAGTCCGTCAAGGAACTCACGGTCGTGAGATACTACGATGACCGTACCGTCGAACTCTTTCACGGCTTCCTTCAGCACATCCTTCGAACGCATATCAAGGTGGTTGGTCGGCTCGTCCAGAATCAGGAAGTTCACCGGCTCCAGCAGCAGCTTAATCATAGCCAGACGACTGCGTTCACCTCCTGAAAGCACCTTTACTTTCTTTTCGGAAGCCTCTCCTCCAAACATGAAGGCACCTAAGATGTCTCTAATCTTCAGACGAATGTCTCCTTTTGCCACACGGTCAATGGTGTCGAACACAGTCACGTTTTCATCGAGCAGCTGTGCCTGATTCTGTGCAAAATAGCCAATCTGCACATTGTGTCCGATGGTCAGTTTTCCTTCATAGGGAATCTCGTCCATGATACACTTCACCAGCGTAGACTTACCTTCACCGTTCTTTCCTACAAAGGCCACCTTTTCACCCCGATGGATGGTCAGGTTCACATCGTGGAAGACCACGTGATTGCCATACGCCTTTTTCACATTCTCACAAATCACCGGATAGTTACCGGAACGCATGGAAGGAGGGAACTTCAGACGAAGTGTAGAAGTATCTTCTTCGTCAATTTCAATAGGTACGATTTTCTCCAGCTGCTTGATGCGGCTCTGCACCTGTACAGCCTTCGTAGCCTTGTAACGGAAACGTTCGATAAAGTCTTCCGTATCCTTTATTTCTTTCTGCTGATTTTCGTAAGCACGCAACTGCTGTTCGCGGCGTTCCTTACGCAGCACGACAAACTCATCATAAGCTACCTTGTAATCGTATATCCGTCCGCAGGAAATTTCAATGGTACGGTTGGTTACGTTGTTAATAAATGCCCGGTCATGACTTACCAGTACTACCGCACCGGAACTCATCTTCAGGAAATTCTCCAGCCACTGGATACTCTCAATGTCCAGGTGGTTGGTCGGCTCGTCGAGCAACAGCACATCGGGACGACGCAACAGAAGCTTCGCTAACTCAATACGCATACGCCATCCCCCGCTGAATTCAGAAGTAGGACGGTCAAAGTCTGTGCGGTTGAATCCCAATCCCGTAAGCGTACGTTCTATCTCTGCACGGTAATTGGTTCCTCCCATCATCAGGAAACGTTCGTTCTCATGGGTAAACCGCTCTATCAGCTCATGATAGCTTTCAGAATCATAATCCGTACGATCGGCCAGTTCCTGGTTCATTTTCTCCAGTTTTTCCTGCATCTCAAAAATATGCTCAAAGGCCATCTCGGCCTCAGCCATTACCGTACGTGTATCGCTCAGTATCATGACCTGCGGCAAATAACCGATGGTAATACCTCTTTGTACGGCTACCACTCCCTCTGTAGGCTGCTGCAATCCGGCCAGGATTTTCAGCATAGTCGATTTTCCGGCACCGTTCTTTCCTACCAGTGCAATACGGTCTTTTTTGTTGATAACAAACGATACATCTTCAAACAGCGGAGTAGTTCCAAACTCCACTTTCAGTCCTTCTATTGAAATCATGCGAATTTATTCTTCTACATTACAAAGTGACGGCAAAGTTACAACTTTCCGAGCACAGCAATGACAGACAAGCTGTTAATTTTTCAAAGCGTCGGACTCTCCCTCCGATTTACGCTGCAAATACAACTGGTAGGAATTGACTACATTATGCCACACACTGTAGAATCCTGCCGCAACGGCCGTCACAGGAGTGAAGAAAGTGTAGCCCATCCAGATGGCAAATACCGTATTTTTCTGCCCCAAGGCCTGTCCGGAGCTGATGGAATCATCGTAACGACGTCCTATCTTTTTCCCGAAATAGAACTGCAGGGCACAGCAGACCAAAGAAACGCCTCCCAATCCGGCCTGATACCAGAAAGGCACGTTACTGTGTACGATACTCTTCACCGTTACTCCAATGGCCAATGTCAACGCTACAGCCCACAGATAAAAAGAAAGTTCATGATACTGTCCTAACTTGGCATGTACTTTCGGAAGCAAAGCCCGCAGTAAAATGGCTGCCAGGAACGGACAAAGCAATAAGGGGAACACCTTTCCCAAAATCAACGCAAACGAACTGCCAAAATTCAGTTCCGGATGCGGGTGTACCAACGGAAGTACCAGCGGCACCAAAATAGCTGCCAGCAAATTGACTAAAATGGTATAGGTGGTCAGATGGGCTGCATCTCCTCCTAACTTGCGTGTAACCACCGCAGCCGCTGTAGCCGTAGGACAAATCAGGCAAATCATAGCTCCTTCCACCAATATACGAGCCGAGAAATCCGGGAAAATAACCAGGAGCAATCCAAAAAGCAAGAAACTTGCTCCCTGAATCAGCAGCAAACGCCAATGCCAGGCACACAACTTCAAATCGTGCACATTGATTTTACAGAATGTAAGAAAAAGCATCAGGAAAATCAATACCGGCTGTACAATATCGATGGCATGAGACACAAAGGGCTTGGTAGGTGCAAGAAAAGGGATATTGACATACACAAAGTACAGAATGACTCCCATTGCCATGGCTATGGGCAATGTCCAATTTTTACAGAAACGTAGAATATTCATTGTTAATCCACTATGGTGAAACAAACCTGCCAGCGCAGAGTGAAAGAAAAAGGATTTGCAAATCCGGCCATCGACAGGCTACGGTTTGCAAATCCTTTGTATGGTCTTATGCCTCTCACATCTTACAGAAAGAAGCATATCAGATGTATCAATTACTTACAGTTGCCAGTGCAACGAGATTTGATTTGTTTGAAGAAATCATTACCCTTGTTGTCTACCAGGATGAATGCCGGGAAGTCTTCTACTTCAATCTTCCAGATAGCTTCCATACCCAGTTCCGGATATTCTACACATTCAATGCTCTTGATATTGTTCTGAGCCAAGATGGCAGCCGGACCACCGATAGAACCCAAATAGAAACCACCGTGTTTCTTGCAGGCATCTGTTACAGCCTGGCTACGGTTACCTTTAGCCAACATAATCATAGAACCACCGTGACTCTGGAACAAGTCTACGTACGGGTCCATACGACCGGCAGTAGTCGGGCCCATAGAACCACAAGCCATACCCTGCGGAGTCTTAGCCGGACCAGCATAATAAATAGGATGATCCTTGATATACTGAGGCAGGTCTTCACCACGATCCAGACGTTCTTTCAGTTTGGCATGTGCGATATCACGACCTACGATGATAGTACCGTTCAAAGACAAACGAGTAGCTACCGGATATTTATCCAGTTCAGCCAGGATTTCCGGCATCGGACGATTCAAGTCAATCTTCACTGCATTGCCTTCACCAGCCTGACGCAATTCTTCCGGAATCAGTTCGCCCGGATTTGAATCCAGTTTTTCAATCCAGATACCGTCTTTATTGATTTTACAACGGATGTTACGGTCAGCAGAGCAAGATACGCCCAAACCTACCGGACAAGAAGCACCGTGACGCGGCAAACGGATGATGCGTACGTCGTGTGCATAGTATTTACCACCAAACTGAGCACCAAGACCGATGCGGTGTGCTTCTTCCAATACCTGTTTTTCCAGTTCTACATCGCGGAATGCGCGTCCGTATTCGTTACCGGTAGTCGGCAGGTTATCGTAGAAACGAGTAGAAGCCAATTTCACAGTCAACAGGTTCTTTTCAGCTGATGTACCACCAATTACAAATGCAATGTGATAAGGAGGACAAGCTGCAGTTCCCAAAGTCTTCATCTTTTCAACCAGGAACGGAACCAGTGTAGCCGGATTCAAGATGGCTTTTGTTTCCTGATACAAGTAAGTCTTGTTAGCAGAACCACCACCCTTTGTTACGCAAAGGAATTCATACTCCATGCCCTGAGTAGCTTCGATGTCAATCTGAGCCGGCAAGTTGCAGCGAGTATTCACTTCTTCGTACATAGTAAGCGGAGCGTTCTGAGAGTAACGAAGGTTTTCTTCTGTATAAGTCTTGTACACACCCAGAGAAAGCGCTTCTTCATCACAGTAGCCAGTCCAAACCTGCTGTCCTTTTTCACCGTGGATAATTGCTGTACCGGTATCCTGACAGAAAGGAAGTACGCCTTTGGCAGCTACTTCTGCATTGCGCAGGAAAGTCAAAGCTACATACTTGTCGTTGTCGCTTGCTTCCGGGTCAGTCAGAATCTTCGCCACCTGTTCGTTGTGAGAGCGGCGCAACATGAAAGAAACATCGCGGAAAGCCGCATTGGCCATCGCAGTCAAACCTTCTTTTTCGATTTTCAGGATGGGTTTTCCTTCAAACTCGCTTACAGACACATAGTCTTTTGTAAGCAAATAGTATTCAGTTGTATCCTTGCCATGTTCAAACATTGGCTGATACTTGAATTCGGGTGTTGCCATAATACATTAAATTAATTGTGAGTTATTAGTGGACACAAAGTTACAAAGTATTATTGAAATTTTTCCTTAATTCCTACAAAAAGTTATCTGTAATTCTTCTTACTCTTCTATTGCACGAATCAAGTCCTTTTGCAGTACATCTACCCCGGGGAATCCCACATAACGTCCCTGCAATTTTCCGTCATGACTGATAATCAGATAAGCCGGAATTCCAGTTACTCCATAAGAGGTGCACAAGTATTTCCATTGTGAGTCAGTAAGCCGATAGTGCACTCCCGTCATCTTGGACAAATTTGATTTCCAAATATTTTCAGGAGAAGAAGGTCCCGTCAGATAAATATATACGATGTCTTTCGATGACAGATTTTTCTTCAGCGGTAACATAGACTGCATACTTTTTTTACAAGGACCACACCACGTAGCCCAGAAGTCTATCAAGATGGCACGCCCTTTATGAGGAGCAATAATCTCAGGAAGAATATCCGCCCCTTCTACCTGCGCATCCAGCGAAGCAATCACCGCTTCTTTCACCGACTCCATCCGTTCAGCATTCTGCTGAAGCGCTTCTGCCACGGCTTCCACATACATACGAATTTCTGGAAAATTTACCGTTTTCAGCACCTTCCGGTCATCCGAAGACAGGGAAGAGGAAGCTGTAAGCCGGGTACAGATGGGCATCACCTGCTCATAGTCAGATTGCAACTTGGAAGCGACCTCCGGACTCTCCATCAAACCTTTTTCTACAGCACGATAGGCATTCAGTGCAGCAGAAGAAGGGGAACCGGCCAGTTCCCGGTTAATAGTCTCAGCTGCTCCGTCAAACCAGGCCTTCTGTTTTATCTCGTAACGCTTACCCAGCAAACGGGAAGCAGACATACTCAGGCGAGGAAGATTGATATATACCGTCACCTCTTCATCAGGCACAAGAAACAGTTTCAAGGCCGCTTCGTTCAACCGCAACGCCGTCAAAGTTGGTTGCAACAACTCTGCTTCCAAATGAAACGAACCATCCTGACGGACTTTAATACTTTGCTTCCACTCCTTAGGAAAAAGGCCGTCTTCATATTCCAGTTCCGTGAACAATGACATTCTCGGATCATATCCTAAAATATAACCGTTTACTACGGCCTTTCCTACTGCCAGTCCAGGCTCTGGAATTTCATTGCTCCGTTCCGGCTTGTCTGTAGTAAGGAAATTAGGCACATACACATAAGGTTCTTCCCGACTCAACTGAATGCCAAAGATGTTCCATCCCATCTCCGGATCAATAAAATCCACTTCATGTACATCTGAAGGAACCGGCGAAAAAGAAAGAGTTACTTCCAAAGTCCCATTCTCTTCGATTACTTCCGGCTCAGTCACTCCATCAATGGAAATACGTTCCGCCTCACGAAGCTGTGCCATTCCTCCATCAGCCCATTTCAATGCTGCTTTTGAAGAAATGACAACCGGAGTTCCCGGCTTACCATACATCACCGCATCGACCTGAGTCTGTTCACTGGTCTGGATAATCCGTTTGAATTCTATCTCCGCCGTATTCGACAATACGAAACCCGGACATTCCATCACCTTTCTTCTATTGGCCTGCACCTGCAAAGCCATGAAGCAAACGCAAAGCAAACATATATATCTGCATATTCTTTCCATACGCAGTACCTCCCATTTTACAATAAATTCTTTACACGTTCTATCAGTTCGTTTCCAAGCTCCGTTTTTACCTTTATATGCTCCAGCACCGCTGTCACAAACGGATTACTTTCGAACACACCACGCACTTCTTCAAAGTCGCGCATCTTTTCCTCACTGCTTCCATCTGCCCCGAATCCGGTCATAGAAGTCAATGAGAATTCCTTCTTGGCATCTTCGTACACCATTTTATCCAGTCCCACTACAGCTTCCTGCCACTGGCGTACAATAGCTACAATGTCTGCAGCTGTAATTGTATCAGCCTGCAAACCATAGAATTCAAGCATCTTTTCATACGCCCACGTCCATTCATACGTATAATAATTGGCATGCATTTCCGCAAAACGGTCGTGCATCTCATCCACACTGTTCAAGCGGTCGCGCTCAATATCTGCCATCAGGCGTTCTATCTCACTCTTCGGGGCAATCAACCCGGAAATATCCACCCATTCTCCAGCTCCCACCGATGTATCCGGAACCAGACGAGCACGAATTTCTTCATCAGAAACAAAATGAATAGCTTCCAAGCGCTTGATGACAGAGTTTCCTAAGAATTTATGAATGGCTGTCTCATAAAACTTGATTCCCTTGTTCAAAGCCGAATTCTTGATCTTCGCACTTTGATAAGAGTAAATCTCGGAAGTTTCCCCCGACACACGAGCCAGTTCCTTCAAAATCTGTCGGCCTGCCATCATCTTCTGAATGGTGTACGGACTCAACAAGTTATAATTAATCTGGTCCAAACGGTTCGGGTCTTTCCGCTGGTCACGTTTAGGCCACTTCTGTGCATCGCGGATTGTACCTACACTTCGCAAATTGACACCCGGCACCAGATAAGTCGTATTCTTTTCCTCTATCAAATAAGAAAAAGGCAGATTCGAAGTATCCGGATGGGTAACATGGCGTCCCATCACCAGTGAGAAGGCACCAATACGGGCGGGCCACAGGATATAAGAATCAGAAGTGGTCTTAGCACCTCGTTCCAATGCCCCCTGATGAATCGGCCCTAACTTATACATGTGATTACTTTGGTTAGAGCCTGAACCTGCATTCATGAATGAGAACATGCCGGCAATGAGTAACGTAGACTTATGGTGCGTCACGGTAAAAGGTCCGGCAAAAATGGCACAAGCCTCTCCATTTTCCTCCTGACAGTTACTGAAAAACAATGAATCAGAAGCCGAATAGGTATGCCCCAAATGACAAGCCTGCCCCACAAAACAGCGTGTAAGCATCGTACCATCTTCTACGTGTGAACCACTTGAGATGATAAAATCATCACAAATCACTCCGTAACCGATATGCACCGGTGCATGCTCATTACTATTGATGCTTCCATTCTTCAATCGACCGGTTCCTTCAATCAGGCAATAATCTCCAATCCGTACATTCTTGATGTAACCGGCATTCACTATCATTACATGACTCCCGATAGTCCCTGTAGCTGACGCATGCGCATCTGCATAAGACTCGATAATCTTCCGCATTTTATCTATAAGCACCGGACGATGGCGGTAAAGAGCCATGATATAAGCCTGATGAGCAGAAAGACGGTTATGAATAATCACCTCACGCCCACCAGTCTCATTCAAGACTGAGACTTCTACTCCGTTTCCAAAACGGCTATGGCAATCCACCAAGATGATATCAACATTCTCAATAAAGGTATCATGCCCTATTTCATAGTTGGCAATGTAATTCTTTACATTCTCAATATAACAGTTATCACCCACCGTTACATTGTGCAAGGTTGCATAATATACCCCAGAATGTTTGGCCATTCCACCAGCCAAAGTAAACTCTTTTTCAAAAACGCCCAGTCGCACTTTTCCCGAAAAACGGGTGTGAAGAATATAATCCGTATGAAAATCATCGGCCACTTCTACACCACTCCAATCGGAAGCTATACAGTGCTGCGCCTCCAGTCGTGCGATTTCTTCTTTTGTCAGTAAACGATAGTGTTGTGTCATATTTTCTTGTCGTTATTCTTCGTCGTATGTCTGATATAGAAAATCATTGTAAGGATACTTCTGCACATGCAGTTCCTTTACCTTTTTATATAATAAGTCACGGAACTGATCAATATTGGTCTTCTCACGTGCGGAAATAAAGATACAATTATCATTCAGTTTCGCCATCCAAGTATGCATCAGTTCCTCCAGCGTAATATTTTCTTTCGTTTTCGGAGTCAGGTCATCTTCTGCCTTTTCCACATACGTATAGGCATCTACCTTATTAAATACAATCATGCTCGGTTTTCCACCTGCACCCAAATCGGCAATTGTTTTCTCTACCACCTGAATCTGTTCCTCAAAATCCGGATGTGAAATATCTACCACGTGTACCAGCAAATCCGCTTCACGCACCTCATCCAACGTAGATTTAAACGAATCGACCAAGTCAGTCGGCAATTTCCGGATAAATCCTACTGTATCTGAAAGCAAGAAAGGCAAGTTTTCGATAATGACTTTACGCACGGTGGTATCGAGCGTAGCAAACAATTTGTTCTCCGCAAAAACTTCACTCTTGGCCAGCAAGTTCATCAAGGTCGATTTACCCACGTTGGTATATCCCACCAATGCCACACGAATCATGCGTCCACGGTTCTTGCGCTGAGTAGACTTCTGCGTATCAATTTCTGCCAGACGCTGTTTCAGCAGAGCCATACGGTTCAAGATGATACGGCGGTCCATTTCCAACTGTGTTTCACCCGGACCACGCAAACCTACAGAACCTTTACCACCTCCGGCACCAGAACCACCACCCTGACGCTCCAAGTGCGTCCACAAACGCTGCAAACGCGGAAGCATGTACTTATACTGCGCCAGCTCCACCTGCGTTTTGGCATTGGCTGTCTGCGCACGCATCGCAAAAATATCCAAAATCAGTGAAGTACGGTCCAAAATCTTCACTTTCAGTTCATTCTCAATGTTACGGATTTGCTTGGCCGAAAGCTCATCATCGAAAATCACCATTCCGATTTCCGTTTCTTCACTCTCGTTCTGCAACTCCAGATATTCTTTCACCTCCTGCAACTTACCTTTACCCACGTAAGTCACCGAGTTCGGCGTATCCAGTTTCTGTGTAAAACGTTTTACCACCTCTGCCCCAGCCGTCTCAGCGAGGAAAGCCAGCTCATCCAAATATTCATTGGTCTTACGTTCATTCTGAGCCTGGGTTATCAAACCCACCAGCACAGCTTTTTCAGTCTGTGCTTCTGATATTACAAATTCTTTCATTCAGTGTAAATCTAATTCCTATACGGCACAAATATAATGAAAAAGAGCATATCTCTTATGAGGTATGCTCTTTTATTATTTTATTTACAGTGCAATAACACCTTTAAAACATTCATCTCTGAATATCAAAACAGGATAGATTATTTTCGTTTCACCGTAATTTCTGTTTGTGCCTGAGCACTTGGAGAAAGATGTGTACCTTCTTTCAAAATCAGCACCACCACATGTTTGTCGGCCGATAAATTAGCAGACTCCAAATTCAGTTCAGCATAAGCCACAGCTTCTCCATTTTTAAACACAACTTCCGGAGTCTGAAGTTTCAATGCATTCTCCGCACCGCTCTTTTCACCAAACACAATTTCCACCTTTGCCTCTCCTTCACTACAAGAACGATAAATCGGTACCTTTATGATACCCACCTCATCAGCCGAGAGTTCCACCGCTTGTTTGGACATGACAAAAGAAAAAGCCATTTCATTTTCTGTATATATAGCACCTTCGGCTTCCTTGTCGCATGAAGTTATAAAGCCCACCAATAAAAACGTAATAATGAATATATAATGTTTCATCTTGTTTCCATTAAAATTATCGTACAATAGGATTATTATCAGAACTGCTAATATTCTCATTTCCATCTATTTCAGATTGAGGCAAAGGGAATATAAACAACGGAGAAGCCGCTTCCGTATTTTTAGCCTGTACGGTTTCGGCATGATTAGAACCTTCATACTTACGGTTATAACCTAATCCGAGACGTTGAAGGTCAAGAATTCTTCCTGCTTCTCCCCACAACTCAACACGACGCTGTAACAAAATCTCTTCCATTAACGTTTCTACAGGCGCATTCGTATCAGAGTTATAGACATCCGAATCGGCACGCTTTGACAAAATTGTCTCATAATTTGTATCACGAAGTGTTCCCAATTCTTTTATCGTAGTTCTTGCAGCCTTATAATCCTTCAAATGGCATTCCGCCTCAGCCTTAATCAGTACCATTTCCTCTGCACGCATCAACAGATAGTCACCAGTCCATGTAGTATAATCTGCCATCTTAAACTTCAACTGACAATAGCTTACCTTAGAATTACCAGCCTCATTTTTCTTCAGTTCGCCACGGAACCACTTCATTTTACGCTCATCCGTATCAGACAACAAGTTATACAATCCAGAACTGATACACTTGCGTGCTTTAGATCCGTACATACCCGGTGCATCGGCATCCATATGAGAAAAGAATCCGGCATACCCTGATGTCTGATCAGTAGAAATCTCCATTCCCCACATTACGTCTGCCACCTTTACACTGTTATTGCCACCCAATGCATCCACAGATACAAGCGATAATCCAGGTTTAGTCAAGGCCTCTGTTGCAGCCTCAACAGCCTCTTTATATTTATGTTGTACAAGGAATACACGTGCTTGAAATCCTTTGGCTACATAATAATCGATGTGAGAAATATGCAACTGTTCAAGTCCCTTCAAACGATTGACAGCCTCTGCTAAATCTTTATTTATCTGGTCATATACTCCTTGCACCGTACCTCTCGGTTTACCTTCAGTTCCGGCTATCGTAGGTGTCAGATAGACAGGAACTCCCGGTGCATTTTCATGTCCCACATATGTCTGTTGATACAACTGAATCAGATAAAAATAACAATATGCACGCAAGGCATAAGCCTGTCCCAAAATACTATTAGCCAAATCAGTGTCACCATTAAGTTTTCCATCATTTGCTAAAATATAATTCAGGTTGCTAATGATAGTATAATAAAAATTCCATGTAGAATAAGAACGTCCAGATTTACCTTCATAATCACCATGCACATTCAAACGGTAATCTTCATAATACCATCCCTGTCCTTGCTCATTCATCACATGATCTTCTCCCATCAAATCAGCCAATAGCTGGATAGCAGTCTGACCACAGTTCTGAGTACCCCATCTTTCACTCCATCCAGAAGTATACAAAAGGCGATAAACACCATTGATTGCCGATTTTGCATTTTCTGCACTTGCAAAAATTTGGTCCTCCAACACAGAATCTGTAGGTTGCGTCTCCAGTTCATCCGAACAAGAGATAAAAAATCCGGTACCGGCAAAAGCCAGTCCACACAAAAAATACTTATTTATTTTCATTTTGTTCTTCTAATTAGAATGTTACATCAATACCCAGTGAAACCGTTCTTACAGGTACATAACCAAAACTTGTACCACCACTGAAATTATACTGGGGGTTCATACCTTTCAGGCAATTAAATAAAACAACATTGTCTGCCGCAGCAGAGAGTCTTAAATTATTCATGCCCCATTTTTGAATCAACTTACCCGGGAATGTATAGCCCAACGAAATATTCTTAATTGCCAGATAAGATGCGTCAATCAGGTCATTATTTGTAGTAATATAGCTCTTTCCTATTTCAATCCGGGGAATATCGGTAATATCACCAGGCTGTTTCCATGCGCGTTCCAGATGCTTACTTCTAGCACTTCCAACATAATTTCCATACAACAACGTTCTATAAACCCCATCCAACACTTTACCTCCGATTGAATACGTACAAAGTACACTCAGGTCAAAGTTCTTATATCTGAACTCATTACTAAATGAACCATACAAATCTGGAATACGACTACCTTGGATTTCTTTACAAGCCATTGCTTTTGAAGCATCACTAGTTACATATTTTTCACCTCTATTCCCATTTTCATCAGTATCCCATACCCAATACAGCTGTTCTCCCGTAGCCGGATCTACCCCCGCAGCGGTTGCTGTATAAAATGAATTTATAGTCTCTCCTTCACGAATAATATAACTTCCATTTATAATTTCCGGTTTATCGGCCAGTTTCAGTACTTTATTTTTTACAACCGAACCCATCAAAGTCAGTCGCCAGCCAAAATCCGGTTGTTGGAATATATCTGTAGCCACGCTCATATCCCATCCGCGATTGCGCATACTTCCAATATTCTTATTATATCCATCAAAACCAAGTGAAGTAGCCATCGGAAAAGACATTAGCATGTCTGATGTTTTGCGCTGATACCATTCCACACTAAAGCTCACTCTATTAAACAAACGTCCTTCCACGCCCACATTCAGGTTTCCATTTTTCTCCCATTTGAGTTCCTTATTTTCCAAAGAAGAAAGAGTAACCCCGTTCATGGTATTATTTGGATTGCTCAAGCTATAAAAAGACTGCCAGGCATAATAGATGTCATTGCCATTCGCATCAAGCAAACGGTCATTTCCCTGCACACCGTAACTAGCCTTAACAGACAGATTGTTAATCCATTTCAAACTCTTCATAAAGTTTTCCTGTGAAATTCTCCAATTCACCCCTACGGACCAGAATTCCCCCCAACGGCTTTCTTTATAAAATCGAGAAGAACCATCGGTTCTGAAACTAGCTGAAAAATAATACTTATCTGCATAATCGTATGCCAGACGAGACAAGACAGACTCCACAGAATAATTATGTTCATATGAATCTGTATTCACCAAAGTCGTAGCCGCAGCAAGTTCATACAATCCCCCGAATGGGAAACCTGTTTTTTGTCCGGTCAAGAAAGAATAATTATATTTATAAAACTCATGTCCTACCAATGCCGAAATATGATGATTTCCAAACTTTCTGTCATAATTCAATAACTGATTTGCCGTATAGCTAAATGACCGAGAAGTGCTTTTAGTCAGACGTCCTTTTACTGAAACTGCATTTCCATTATATGGATTATAATAGGTCATACGAGAAGTACCAATCAAATCAAAACCATAGTTTACAGAAAACTTCAGTCCTTGCAAAAAACCTTCTTTCAAATCACCAATTTCTACATATACACGACCACTCAGATTATCACTGGCCGTAGAATATTTATCATCATACAATGTCGCAATGGTATTCCAATCTGCATTTGCACCCGCAGGACGGTTTGTTCCATAATCAAATACTGCATTTCCAGATTCATCAACAACCGTTTTTCCGTCTGCATCTTTCTCAAACACAGGGAAAATAGGAGCCATCAGCTGAGCTGTATACCAAACATTTGAATTTCCCGATGAGTTTTCAACAGCTGTATTGTTCTCATTTCGTGAATAACTTGCATTCATACCAGCCTTCAACCAGTCCGTCACATTGGTATCAATATTCATACGACCATTATAACGCGTAAAATTAGTCGTCTTCAACAAACCCTCTTCATTAAGATACCCCAAAGAAAACAGATATTTTGTTTTCTCATTTCCGCCAGACACCGATGCATTATACTCCTGGCGCAAAGGGTTATCTACCATTGCTTTCTCCATCCAGTCTTCCGAATATTTCAATTTTGCATCACTACGAACCTTTCCGGTGGTTGGGTCAATCAAATCCGTCACAGAGTAATTAAAAGGATTATACTGCTCGTTCTGCCCGAATATTGCCGTAGCTCCCGACTTCATTGCCTCTAACGCCACAAGACCAGCTTGTTCCGGCAAGAGACCATTGTTATAAATCTGATTGTTTTTATAGGCTTGAAAAACAGTTTCCAGATAGCCAGCCTCATCCATCGTTTCATAACGAGGAATGGAACGAGAAGCGACGCCCCAATTGGCTTTCAAATTTACATTAACTTTTCCTGACCTTCCTTTTTTGGTAGTAATCATTACGACGCCATTTGCCCCACGCGACCCATAAAGTGCACCGGCAGACGCATCTTTCAGCACGGTCATTGACTCAATATCATTGGGGTTGATGGAAACGACATCCCCATCATATGGAATTCCATCTACTACATACAAAGGATTCTGAGATGAATTAATGGAGCCATACCCGCGTACTACAACTGAAACTCCCGAACCAGGCTGGCCCGAACCGGAAGTGGTTTGCACCCCGGCTACCAATCCATCCAATGCCTTTGTTACGTTTGCCACAGGTCTGGCACTAAGCTTTTCAGCTTTAATTACTTCTGCAGAACCAGTAAACGATTCCTTCTTTGCCGTACCGTAAGCCACTACCATTACTTCATCAAGTTGCTTTGAAGCTGACTTCAGTACCACATTCACTACCGGTTTGACAGCCACTTCCTGACTTTGCAATCCAATAAAAGATACTACCAGCAACTTTGCTGAAGCAGGCAAACCTGTAATTGTAAAATTCCCATCAATATCGGTTACCGTCCCTACAGTAGTACCCTTCACCAGCACCGATGCGCCCACCACCGGCAAACCGTCTTCTTCCGACGTCACATTACCGGTCACTTGAGAAATCTGGGCATTTGACAGACCAATCCCTATCAGGAGAAAGGTCACGAACCACGTGATTTTTTTCTTCATAAAATCTCTCTTTTTAGTTTAGTTAGGTTAGTCTTGCTTATTTTTGTTGAATGGGTACTAAAATAATAAAGTCAGGAAAATAAGTAAAACGAAGGGTAATTTTACACTAATTTCAACTTCAAAAAATGAAAAACTATCATTAATAAATAAACAAATGATTTTTAACCACTTGTATAGATTTACACCTTTCACCAAAAACGAATATTAATAGAATAAAATTGCATATGTTTCATATTATTAACAAGACAAAATCTGACATAACGACCAGTTTTTAATTAAATAAGACCAAAAAAAAGAGGCGTATCTCAACCGAGACACACCTCTTTCTGTATTTACTTTTAATAACTATTATTCAGCAGAAGCTTTTACGAATTTCACTTCAAATTTAGCCTGATATTCATTGTCACCTTCAACAGGTGTTGTATCATCTGTTTCAGAAAGCTGATATTTTTTCTTAGTTTCCTTATCAAATGCATACAAGTTGTATTTTACCAGATAAGTAACATTGTCCGTTTTAGCCTCAGCTGTTGCTGCTTCCACGTTAATATCTACCAAGTCCATACAAATAGGATACTCCTTCTCTTCAGCAAACTTCTGAGTCATTCCAGTCTCCAGTTCAGTTTTGTTTACTTTCAGAGAAATCTCCTTACCAGCCAAGTATTCAGTTGATAAGAATTGAGGATTCTTATGATCCTTATCTACTACAAACTGAATATGGTCTTTTCCAGCTACCTTCGATTTACCAATAGTAGCAAAGAAACTAGAGATACGCACCAAAGAATTCTTAGTGTAGTCTGGTGACGGATTTGCTTTTACTACCTCAAAATCTTTTGCAATTTCTACTGCAGCCAAAGCTCCTTCTTTATCAAATGTGCCCGCATACTCATCCTTCACCATTGTAGATGCCAGTGAGTCACTCTTCCATTCATAATCAACGACCATAGAATATTGTACATCCGTATAACCGGCACCATACAAATGGTCTTTTACACCATCTGCTACCTGTAATCCTAAAGTATACGTTTTCTGAAGTTCCACTGTACTTTGGTTAAAAGTAACAGTTATCGGACTGCTAATCTGTTTCTCAGCATCAAACACAAACTGCTCGGCTGACAAAGAGAAAAAATTATCATCATTAGCAGTTACTTTAACCGGTACATTTACAGCTTCTGAAAAAGAAGCTCTGTTCAATACGACTTTAAAAGATATTTTCCCTGGTGACAATTGCTCAGAAGCTGCACTGCTTTCAAAATAAGCTCCAATTGCATTCGCTTCTGCTTCCGGGCTTGCCACTTCCGTATCTTCATAATCGCTGCATCCTACCATCATTATGGCTGGAGTCATCAATAATCCGAAAAAGAATTTATTTAATTTCATAATACTCTTAGTTTTTAACTTTAATCTAACTTATTATTCTTCTACAGGTTTCGGTAATGTCCATGCAGGGCTATCAGCAGGAGTCAATGCCTTGTTGGCCTGAAGTTCTGCTTCCGGTATACGCCATAACAGGATGTCATCAGTCGGTGCAATATTGAAGATACATTCTGCATTCGGGAAACCGCATCCACGACGGTCTACTCCCTTGTTCAGACGCATTACATCGAACCAGATTACTCCTTCACCCCAAAATTCAATACGACGCTGCGTGTAAACAGCTTCCTGAGGTTTAGATGCATAGTCAGTTAAATAAGCTTGTGCTCCGCTTTCCAAACGATTAGTAATCAATTCCTTGAAATATTTTTCACCTTCCACCTGATTACCGGATTCAGCGTATGCTTCTGCTGCGATCAGGTACATTTCTTCGACACGCATCAACACAATATCATTTGCATTGATAGTAGTACCTACAACATCGTTATAAGGACCAAACTTCACCTGAGTGTAAGGCTTGTAACCCTGCTTAGCCACAAAAGCAGCTTGTTCATCGCTCAAGAAACCTTCAGATTCCGCAGCCGCATCCAACCACCATTTTTTACGAATATCCTTATCGTTGATTACATTATATAACTCCAGATTAATCTGACGTCCACCTGAGTAGTTAGCATATCCATAGTTCAAAGAACCCATGTGAGAAGGCCAGTTACAAATACCCGTATTTACCACATCATCAGTTTCACTCACAATAATACCCCACATCCAGTTGGTTTCGTCTACACTCCAGAATGTCGGCTTACCCACTGCAGTGCGGGAAGCGATAGCAATACCTTCGCCCTTCGCGGCTTTGATGGCATTTGCCGCATCATCAGCTGCTTTAGCATATTCATGCATTGACAGATACATACGTGCACGAAGTCCGTATGCTACCGACAAACTGATATAACGCTTGTCTGCACGTTTCACTTTCCCTTTTTCTGCATTAGTCAACAGACCGATAGCATTGGTCAAGTCTGATTCAATCTGTGCGTATACTTCTTTTACAGAATAACGCTTACAGCCATTAACAGAAGCATCTTCCGAGTTTTTTTCTGTAATCAGGGGCACACAAGGTTTGTCTTCATTACCCTTGTAATTAAACTGATACAGCTGTGCCATTACCCAATAAGAGAATGCACGTGCAGCCAGTCCCTGTCCCAGATAAAACTGTTCATTGGCATCTTCTGTCTTTTCATCAATACTTCCCACCACATTATTGGCAGCAAAAACGATAGAATACAAGTCATTCCAAACCATCTGACCTTCCAAAGAAGTATTTTCACGGTCTTCAAATGACAAATCGAATCCAGTCCAGTTATAGCCGTTGTTGTCACTTATCACATCTTCTGTATTAGAGTCCAGACACAACATTATAGTAGGATAACCGATATCATTATGGCGTTCAGCTCCCAATGCACTTGAGTTAGGGAAAGCCTGGTTAAAAGTAGAGAAAATCGCATTTACCTTTGCCACTCCACGTTCAGGATTCAGTGTAGAAATGTTCTCCTTCTGAGAGTCAGTTACGATTCCTCCATCAGGCAATGTATCCATATCCTGGCAACCAGTTACAGCCAGTGAAGATACAAGCAATGAAGCAAAAATATATTTTGTTTTCATATCTGTTTCTTATTTATATTTTAATTAAAATGTAAGGCTGATACCTCCAGAAATTGTACGGATGGCAGTATAAAGTGATGTAGTAGCACTTGTATAGCTCTGACGTGGGTCAAGACCCTTACGTGCAGAAAGCAATCCTACATTGTCGGCAGTGAAATATACACGCAGTTTTTCCAGCATCATCTTGCGAACCAAGTTAGACGGAAGTGTATAGCCAATTGTGATATTGTTTACACTCAGGTAGTTAGAGCTTGCAAGCCAGCGAGTTGAAGTAGAGTTTGTATACTTATCCTGCGCATTCAGACGAGGCACATCCGTATATTTATTTTCCGGAGTCCAAGCATTGTAAATATCCTTATGCCAGTTCTGTCCATCACCCTTTCCAGCCATCATAAAACGATAACCTGAGTCATAAATCTGACCACCTAACTGATAAGACAACTGGATAGAAGCATCAAAACCGTAAACCTGTACAGAAGTTCCCAAACCACCGTATACCTTCGGCATCAAGTTGTCCGTAGCTACTTTATTTGAAGTCTGAGCCAAAGCGTAATTATCTGTTTTGTACAACTCACCTTTCTCATTCTTTGCCCAGTACTGAGCCAAACCTGTTTCAGGATCTACACCCGCATAATCAACCAAGTACATACGGTACATTGATTCACCTTCTTCGTAAATGTAGTTTCCATCAATCAACTGACCATCCAAATCCGGATGCAGCTTGTTGATTTTATTCTTGATGAAAGTGGCATTCAAATTCACATCCCAAGTAAAGTTCTTCTGGTTGAAAATCAAGTAAGTCAAATCCAATTCAAAACCAGAGTTAGTCATAGAACCTACGTTCATCGGAATAGAAGTATAACCCACACTTCCGGCAACCGGTTTGTTGTAAAGCATATCGCTTGACTTACGACCAAAGTATTCAGCCGATCCGTTCAAACGGTTATTGAACAAGGCAAAATCAACACCCACGTTGTATGAAGTTGAAGTCTCCCAAGTCAAATCCCGATTACCTTTTGCAATCATCGTACCGTCAGCAAAAACCCCGTTTGCACCAGTCATACTATATTGGTTCATCCATGGATAATAGTTTTTAGCTGTCTTTATCACTCCTACAGTATATCCACCTGGGAACAAAATATCATCGTTACCCTGCTGACCGAAAGAAGCTTTCAGTTTCAACATGTTAATCCAAGTAATATCCTTCATGAAATCTTCACGAGTAATCATCCAGGCCACACTGGCAGCCCAGAAGTCACCCCAACGATTTTCAGGGGAAAAACGAGAAGAAGCATCACGACGGTAAGATACATTACCAAAGTATTTGTCATCATAAGAGTAGTTTACACGGCCAAAGAAACCTTCAGTAGCATAAGTCAACTTCATACCACTGGCAGTCTTCTTATCAATTGTATTGCTGATATAGAAGCTTTCCGGGTCATACAGATTCTGACCTGAACCGGTCAATTCGGTATATTCGTATGAATAACCATCATAACCGGCAGTAATATCAAAATGATGTACATCTTTTACTGCAAACTGATAGTTAGCTACATATTGCTGGTCAAAACCGAAAGTGTGCATGGCAGCCTGATACGCATTACCTCCATAAGAAGCACTCTGGCCCATATAAGCGTTACCCAAATCATTGTAACGTGTATTGTCAATGTTCATACCAAAACGTGCACTGATAGTCAGACCTTTAATCGGAGTCAATTCAGCAAACCAGTTTGCATTCAGCACGTCAGCCAAATATTCAGTCTTATTATAAATAAGGTCACCAGCAGGGTTGGCAATAGACATAAACGCACGTGATGAAGGACTGCTTACGCCATCACCATAATCATATACCTTACGTCCGTTCAGTGTCATAATCTGTTTGTCAGCTCCACGTACATACATCGGATAAACCGGTGCAATGTTATTGGCAATATAGAAAGCATTACCAGAAGATGATGTATTATTCTGATCGCCCGGATAGCTGCTCTTTGAGTTTACATAGTTCATGTTGGCACCCACTTTCAACCAGTCTGTTACTTTGTAGTCACCTTTCAAACGGCCACTGAAACGAGTCAAACCAGAACCTTCAATTACACCCTGATCATCCAAATAGCCGAAAGCCATGTAGAAAGTAGACTTATCGTTACCACCAGACACATTCAAATTATATTCCTGACGAAGAGATGTTCTAAATGTTTCATCAGCCCAGTTGTCCGGAGTATAATAGTAACCATATTTATCCGTATAACCCAATGTAGCGTTCGGATTCAACAAACCGTTGCTACCAACCAGCAACTGACCTTCAGGTACTGTATAAATCTGGTAACCAACACCACCATTTCCAGCAGAAAGCAAAGTATTGTTTGCAGCTACATTGGCAGCCTGTGGAGCCATACCATTAGTCTGTACATAACCATTATAAATAGCCTCGTAAGCTTTTTCCAAATAATTCTTTGAGCTTGTCAGCACATCGTAGTTCTTTACCCCACGAGAATTGGCACCCCATTTTGCATCGAAATTCACACGAGCCTTACCAGAGGAACCTTTCTTAGTAGTAATCATGATGATACCGTTTGCACCACGCGCACCATACAATGCTGTAGAGGCCGCATCTTTCAACACTGTCATTGATTCAATATCTGCAGAGTTAATAGAAGACAAGTCGCCATCATAAGGCACACCATCAACTACATACAACGGATCTGTTCCGGCATTGATTGATCCGACACCACGGATACGTACTTTCGCATCTTCACCCGGCTGACCGTTATTACTCAAAATCTGTACACCAGCTACAGCTCCAGCCAACGCATTTGAAACGTTTGATACCTGACGTTTCTCAATCTTATCAGCTTTCATCACTGCTGCAGAACCTGTAAATGACCCTTTGGTAGAAGTACCATACGCAGTTACCACAACTTCATCAAGTACCTCAGCATCAGACTTCAACACCACTTTTACGACAGGCTTAATCTTCACTTCCTGCGACTGCATTCCGATGAAAGAAATGACCAAAGTTCCGGCGGAACTATAAAATATTGCAATGTACTGATAATTAATTAAATATGAATTTCACACTAATTCTATTCAAGATGTATAATAAATTATGGATTATTTTTTATGTCACTTTTCTACCCAAGTTCTACTGAAAATACTCTTTATATTAAAAAAAATCTATTAACCTACAAAACTTATATTTCTTAATTTTGAATTAGTTATAAGATAAAAAACTAACTTTGTGAATAAACACTTTTACAAAATGAAAAAATATCCTGTAGGCATACAAAGCTTTGAAAGCCTTCGTAAAGGAGGGTATCTATATATAGATAAAACAGAACTTATTTATCGCTTAATTTCAACCGGAAAGTATTACTTTTTTAGTCGTCCCAGAAGGTTTGGAAAAAGTTTATTAATTTCTACACTGGAAGCTTACTACTCAGGACGTAAAGAATTATTCCAAGGTTTGTTTATTTATGAAGTGGAAAGAGACTGGAATTCTTATCCTATCTTACACTTTGACCTGAATGCACAGAAATATGATTCGCCGGAAAGTTTAAATGATATATTAAATGATATCCTTGTAAAATGGGAAAAAATCTATGGAACAGAATCCAGTGAAGTTTCTCTTTCTTTACGATTTCAGGGAATAATCCAACGAGCGGCAGAAAAAACAGGAAAAAGTGTTGTTGTTTTGGTCGACGAATATGACAAGCCAATGCTTCAAGCAATAGGAAACAACGATTTACAGAACGCTTATCGTGACACATTAAAAGCTTTTTATGGGGCATTGAAAAGTAAAGATCAATACATTCAGTTTGCTTTGTTGACAGGAGTTACCAAATTTAGTAAGGTAAGTATCTTCAGCGACTTGAATAATTTAATGGATATTTCTTTTGATAAACGATATGCGGAACTTTGTGGAATAACAGAAAATGAAATTCATACTTGGCTAGAAGAAGACTTGCATGAACTATCAGCTAATACAAATATGAGTTATGAACAAGTGTGCAAATCTCTGAAGGAACGTTATGATGGCTACCATTTTACAGAAGATTCAAATGGACTATATAATCCGTTCAGCCTTTTGAACACTTTTGCCAGAATGAAGTTCGGGAATTACTGGTTTGAAACAGGAACACCCAGTTATTTAGCACAACTGCTTAAACTGAATAAATGTAACCTGACCAAACTTTCTAATGAAGTTGTAACAAGTGATTTGCTGAATGGAGTAGATACATTAATAAATAGCCCTATTCCGGTGTTATATCAAAGCGGTTATCTTACAATTAAAAGTTATAATTCTCGCTTTAATGTATATACTCTAGGATTCCCCAACAAAGAAGTGGAAGAAGGTTTTATCAGCTATTTATTGCCATATTATGCTCATGTGCAACCGGCAGAGTCTGCATTTCAAATTATGAGCTTTATTGAAGAGATAGAACAAGGAGAAATAGAGGCATTCTTTTTACGGTTACAAAGTTTTTTTGCAGACACTCCTTATGAGATGGTACGTGATTTAGAGCTACATTATCAGAATGTTCTTTTTATACTGTTTAAATTACTTGGATTTTATACAGAGGTAGAATACCATACTTCAGAAGGACGAATTGACTTACTGATAAAAACCAACAGATTTATTTATTTGATGGAGTTTAAGCTAGAAGGTACAGCAGAGGAAGCTTTGGCACAGATAAATGAAAAACATTATGTAACTCCTTTTCAAGTAGACAGAAGAAAAATTTTCAAAATCGGTGTAAACTTTAGCAACAAAACACGAAATATTCAGAAGTGGATTATCGAAGAAATATAGCTAAAGTAAAATTATGAATTCTAAAGTAATATGAAAAACGCCTTTGAAGGATATTGCTCATCCGTCAAAGGCGTTTAGCTTGCTAGACTAAAATATTAGTTCTTAATTTCAAATGGGAAAGATCCAAATGAACCTTCATCTACTGTTACAGCTAATGAAAGACTAATGATTCCATTACAAGTGTCAATAGTTCCGCTACCTTCATATGCAAGATTATGATAAGGACCATACGAGGCTGAGATAACTTGCTTACTTACAGTTACAGTATAATCTTTAGGATTAATTATTAATCTGATAATTCCATAAGGAGCAGTTTCACCACCATATCCCTGAATTTCTAATTCTGTATCTGATATCTTTACAATATCGGCTGTAGGGATTCCTGCAAATCCATCATTTAATGTGACACTGCCAACAAAATCATCCAGTACTAACGGACATACTCTTTTTAAGGTAAGGGTTGGATTGGAACCAGGTAAGCTAATAGCATCTGAAGCAACAGTTGATTTCCCATCTGGTCCAAAAGCTGAGAACCAAATAGTTCCCATTTTTATATCCATACCAAGCTCGATTTGGTCACCTTCAACAATCTCTCCAAACTTAGATTTTAAATCTTGATAGGACAATTGCATTTTTATCGGGAATTCTGTAATACCTTCCTGTAAAGTTTTAATAGTAGAGGGATCTCCATTTTTAATTCCTACAATGCATGCTTCTGTTACTTTATCATTAGGATAATACAGACTTACGTTGAAATTTACATTGTAAGTTTCATCGCTGATAAGAATTGTGCTATTCTCATCCAAAGTGAAAACAGCCATGTTGGCTCGCTGGATATCGGGCATATATTCTCCATGTTTACATGATGCAATAATCAATGTCAGCAAAGAGAAAAGAAGTATATTAAATTTGCTTTTTTTCATAAAGTCCATTTATTAATTATTTATCCCAAAATACATTTTTGTTACCCAAGTCAGTTTTTTGTGCAGGAGCATTGGGGTTTAGATTTAGCTCATCAGAAATATATGGAAGTGATTTCGGATATGCAACACTACAAGCTACTGGTACAGGAGGTAATGTTTCAGTCGGATCACCTCCTGCAGGAGGAGTTACATATCCACCTACTGCATTAGGATCAAACATAACCGGATATCCAGTTCTGCGGTAATCAGTATACGTGTCTACAGCGTTTCCAAAATTTTGAATCCATTTTTGAGTCATGATAATCTCCATTTTCTTTTCATCATTTCCATTATCAAACTCTGCCAAAACTTTAGTGATATATTCATTAACTGTTTGTGTACCTGCTAAAACAGGAATTGATTGAGATGAGCCAGCTGCTTCTACTACATAATCGACTAATTTAAAAGACTCTTCCATTGCAGCTTTCAATTTAGCTCGTACATCACCATTAATGACACCTGCCTGCATTAACTCTGCTTCAAGATATAGACAATCGGCATAAGTCAGGTTACGATATATACCAGCTCCTGTTCCTGAATTGGCATTTACTGTACCTCCTTGTCCGTCGTCATAACGTCCTCCAACCGGATAAATACCTGGTACTGTCAAGTCATTATCTCTGGATAATGAAACTCTATCTCCTCGTGAACCAAAGTAAATAGATACAAATCCTCCGTCACGGTATTCACAACTTTGAGACGATGGCTGATTAGCTTTCAGCTGGTTATAAAAGTAATACGGAATACGCGGGTCTTTATTATTTGTAAATATAGTTTTATTAAGACCTCTCATGATTTCATAAAACCAAGGGCTGATGTGATTTGTCTGCTGAGTTGTTGCGTAAGAATCCGGATAGCCTGGATGACGTTCATCAGGAGCAGTTGAAGAACCAAATCTGAACATCAGACCATCTTCTGTTGAAGCCATCAAGTTGCCTCCATCAATCAAAGCTTTCACTTCAGCTGAAACATTTTGCACAAGTCTAACCTGAGTATATAACTTTAATTTAATAGAGTTGGCAGCCTTAATCCATTGTGCAGCATTACCACCATAATATAAATCAAAGTCTCCTCCAGTTGCTCCGTCTTGTTTTAATGCAGCAATTCCCTCATCTAGTAATGTAAATAACTGGGGATAAATCTCAGAATCTTTATCATATTTTGGAAATTGAATTCCTTCGTCTGTTTTACAAGCTTCGCTAAAAGGAATATCCCCAAACACATCAACAAATTGAGAATAATAATAAGCTTTTAAGACCTTCAACATTCCAATAGTGAAGTTGTCGTTTGCTTCACTCGCTTTGTCCATAGCTAATTCAAGATTTTCCAATGCGCGAACGTACATATATTGCCATCCGTAAGTAGTATAGAAATCAGCGCCGGTAACTCCATACTCATTAGCCTCTTCACGAGTTGAAAACTGATGTGTATAAACAATCAATTCGTTGCTTAACCCAGAGCTTGTACAAAGTGCCCTTGTTCCATAAAGTTGAATGGTTGGTACCAATGTAGTATAATCTACATCAGATGGGCTATTTGGATCTGTATTAATGTCAAAATAATCACTACAGCTTGGCAATAATAAAGATGCTATTCCCAATATATAAGTATATATTTTTTTCATGTGCCTTATCAATTAAATTAGAATGTAACTTTTAAATTTACAGTCCAGCGTCTAGCAGTTGGTGCTGCTGCTAATTCGATACCTTGTGCAGAAGTTGTACCAAAGCTATTCACTGCTGGGTCAAAGTTTGTATATCTAGGTACATTAGGAGCAAAATACCACAGATTATTACCAGAAACACTCAGCATCAAAGATCCTATAGGAGTATTTTTGAGCCATTTCTTTGGGAAGTTATAACCAAAGGTAAGTTCTCGCAAACGATATACTGTAGCATCGTAAACCTGCCATTCACGAGCTGAATTTGCACCGAATGATTCTCCAAAATACAAATCATCTACGATTACTCTGGTAGAGTTCGGAATTTTATTTCCAGCTGCATCCAGCAAAGGCTTTCCTGTATTCGGATCTCCATAATATCCGGGGATAACGACTACATGTTCACGATCTTCTGTATCCTTTGTTACTCCACGTCCCAAATAACTATTGATTGTAGAAGATGCGATATCACCTCCTTGTGTCCAATCAAATTGAGCACTCAGGAAAAATCCTTTATAAGAAAGATTTGTATTAATTCCGACCTGAAAATCTGGGTTAGGATCACCAACCATGTCTTGTTCTGGATCTTGAATTAGCAAACCAGTAGAAGGATCAATAAGTAAGTTCCCTTGTTCATCACGCAAGTCTTTTGTTCCTCTGAGATAGCCAAAAGGTTTACCGACCTCTGCATACGGTGCCAAATCTGTCAAGACTCCAGCTAAAGCAATTCTTTCTACTCCTTCTTTGAGTTCAAGTACTTCATTTTTATTTTTCGTGAAGTTTACTCCAACTTCCCATCTGAAGTCTTTTATTTCTATAGGCACAGCGCGTAAACCAATTTCAATACCACGGTTACGAATTTTACCGAAATTATCATAAATCTCAACAAAACCAGAAGAGTTAGGAAGCTGTACCGGAGCAATCAGGTTTGTGGAAATTTTATTATACCATGTAAAATCAAGTGACAATCTTCTGTTGAAGAAATCTAATTGTGTACCAACTTCCACTTCTTCTGTAAACTCTGGCTTTAAGTTGTTGTTGCCTGCTGAAGAAGAAGCAGAGGTAATTGTTTGACCACGGAATGGATCTCCCAATGCATATACATTATACAAGTAATACGGATCTGCATCACGACCTACTTTAGCCCATCCTACACGGATTTTACCAAAGTTGAACATATTGCTTTGCAAATTAAATGCATCAGAGAATACAAATGAACCTGTCACAGCTGGATAGAAATAGCTTCTATGATTTTTGGGCAGGGTGGAAGACCAGTCATTACGAGCTGTAAAGCCAAGGAAAGCCCAACTCTTATAGCCTAAAGTCAAGTCGAAGAAAACTCCCATTAAGCGACGTTTTTCATAATAGTCACCTGCTACGACCTGATTTTTAGTATTAGCCAAATTATAGATATTAGGAACCTTAAATTCCGTTCCAACAACTAACGTTTCAGTACGTTTCCGTTCATTAGCATTATGTCCCAATATTGCTTTTACTGAATAATCTTCAAAAAAGTCTTTTTCAAAAGTCAGTAATAAAGTTGATTCTGTTTCTACAGTTCTTGCTTTATGGTCTGTTAATTGTCCTTTTCCTTCTGCTGCACGAGAGCCTATGTCAATAACTTCCTTTCTGTACATAGAGTAAACATTTGTACCTATTGTATAAGAAATATTGAACCAGTCGGTTACATCATAGTCAAGTCCAATACTACCAATAATTCGATCAGCTTCGGTTGTGGTTACATTATGTTTCCATGACCAAAGTGGGTTGTCATATTGAGATGTTAATGTAGATACAGGTTTGCCATCAGGTGTTTCATATGGATATTTTGTTAAATCCCAGTTACGACCTAAGAATAAAGTTCTTGCAAAAGAAGAAGCAGCACCGCTAACCTGATTTTCTCCATACATACCACCTTTTTGGTCTGTATTTGTATAGCTGATATTTCCTCTCAAGTTAATGCCATTCCCTAATTTAGTAGATCCACCCACACTCATGGCAACACGCTTATATCCTGAATTAGGAATATAACCTTCATGTTTCATGTGAGAAAGAGTTGCATTAAAAGCTGATTTTTCATTTCCTCCAGAAAGATTTACAGAGTTGTCATAAATATGACCTGTCTGAAATAAATCCTTGACATTATTGGGAACAGCTTCATAAGGAATCATACCGTCTTCAGGAAACAATTCAGGAAAAGCATTTAAATAATCTTCCCATGCTGGTATTTTTTCCATTGAATCAAATCTAGGTCCCCATGAACCATTGGAATTAGAATATTTGAAAGCAAATCCAGGACCGTATGTATTTTGATATTCTGGAAGATTTGCAATATTTTCAAAAGATAAAGATGAGTTTAGTGTCACTCCAAAACGTTTTTCTCCAGAAGTTGTACTTCCTGATTTTGTTTTAATGATGACAACTCCATTTGACGCACGTGAACCATACATTGCAGCTGCAGCTGATCCCTTTAATACAGACATCGAAGCTATATCATTGGGGTCTATAGAAGATAATCCTCCTGAATAGTTAGATCCTCCGGATGTTTGATTAGAAGTAGTAATCTGCTGATTGCTTAAGGGGACTCCATCTACGATGATCAGCGGTTCATTGTCACCAAAGAAAGAGGATGCACCTCGAATGTTAATCTTAGTTGCAGAACCAGGACCTCCTTGTGAAGAACGAATATCAACACCCGCAACTTTTCCTTGCAGAGCTTTTAACATATCTGGTTCACCTGCCACGATAACATCGTCTGCACTTACCTGAGATACTGCATATCCTAATGATTTTTCAGAACGTTTAATACCTGCGGCAGTAACCACAACCTCATCAAGTACTTCAGCATCAGACTTCAACGCCACTTTTACGATAGGCTTAATCTTCACTTCCTGCGACTGCATTCCGATGAAAGAAATGACCAAAGTTCCGGCGGAACTTGGCACGTTAGTCAACGTAAAATTACCATCAATGTCGGTAACGGTACCTACTGTAGTACCTTTTACCAATACTGATGCGCCCACTACAGGTAAACCATCCTCTTCAGAAGTAACGTTACCAGTTACCTTTGAGATTTGAGCGTTTACCAGACCAATACCTATCATCAGGCAGGTCATTAACAGCATCAATTTTCTTTTCATAAAAATCTCTCTTAAAGTTTAACTTTACATTAATAAAAATTCATTCACTCTAACAGGGTACAAAAATAACAATATCTTTTTAAATATTTATACCATTTTCAATAAAACTCCCCGAAAAGCTTGCTTTTTAACACTTATACGTGTCACTTTGATGCAAAATTATGTTTTTATAAAGTAAATGATATGCATTTCTTGTATCTGTGCTCTATTGTAATACCAGAATATGAATCCTTTTTTATCAGGTACTTGTTAGTTTTAATTTAGCTAAAATGAATGCCATATAAGTAATAAACTTCTTTTTATTGCATATTATCTGCATATTTTCTTAAAAACAATATAGTATGAACAAGATTTATTTCAGATTGGTCTACAATCGTAAAAAGAAGTTAAACAGATCTGGTAAAGCCCTTATTCAAGTGGAAGCTTACCGAAACCGTAAAAAAGTTTACATTTCGACAGGAATATATGTTAATCCGCAACAATGAGATAACCGCCATAGCAGAATTATCCAGCATCCTCATTCTGAAGAATTAAACAGAATGCTAGAAGAATTTATTTTGCAATTACAATGGGAGGAACTAAAATCATGGAAACGTGGCGTTTATATCAACTTGTCTGCTTTTAAAACTCTCAACCATCAAAATGATACTGAAAAAAAGACATTTTTATCCTTTGGTAGAAACTGGGTAGAACATTCATTGCGCAAGGATACTACCAAAAAGAATCTTTTAACTACTTTGGATTTACTCAATCACTTTCGTTCCTCTATTGAATTTGAAGATATAACTTATTCATTCCTTCTTGAGTTTGAAGATTTCATGAGTCAAAGAATGTACGAGACAAATACAATTGCCAAACACATGAGACAATTAAGGACTTTTGTCAACGAGGCTATCAAAAGAGGATACATTCAGTCGGAAGATTATCCATTCAGAAAATACCAGATAAAAACAACTCAGAGTAAACATAGTTTCCTGCTTCCCGAAGAAATCAGAAAATTGGAAAAACTGGAACTTTCATTGTGTTCAAAATCGCTAATGCACAGTTTAAAGGCTTTTTTATTTTGTTGTTACACAGGAGTCCGGTATTCAGACTTTGTACTTCTTAATGAAAACAATATTGTTACTATAAAAGGAGAAAAATGGCTTATATTCAAAACCGTAAAGACTAATACGGAAGTCAGTATACCATTATACCTTCTTTTTCAAGGAAAAGCTCTCCAGTTATTGCAGGAATATCATCAGAATGTAAATGATTTTTTTCATTTAAAATCGAATTCCTCCGTGAATAAGGATTTAAAGAAAATCGCTATGCTAGCCAAGATAGAAAAACACTTTTCATTTCATACGGCCCGACATACCAATGCAACTCTTTTGATTTATAATGGTGCACAAATAACTACGGTCCAGAAACTATTAGGGCATCAAAGTGTGAAGACTACTCAAGGATACAGTGATATTTTTTCAGGAACAATTGTAAAAGACTTGAAGAAATGTAAGTTCTAATCATTAATCTAAGAATGTAATTATTAATTTAAGAAGACGCTCTGTTATAGTTTATATTTTACGATGCAGAGCCGTACGTTTTCCGTATGAGAAACATACGGTTCCGCATCGTAAAACGTATGTTTCTCGCACGAGAAACATAATATAATATTATGCATTACATCATCTATATAAATACATTTTCTAATCCTATTAGTAATAATAAGGTAGAAAAACTATATAAATTTTGCAGTTATAACTGATTTAAAATGGCTCATTAATAAATTGGAAATAAATTTACCATTTGATAATCAACGAATTAAAGCTAATATAGTTCCGCCGGAACTTTGGTCATTTCTTTCATCGGAATGCAGTCGCAGGAAGTGAAGATTAAGTCAAATGTAAATGTAGTACTGAAATCTGATGCTGAACAACTTGATGAAGTAATGGTAGTGGCATACGGTACCGCCAAGAAGTCATCATTTACAGGAGCTGCCGCTTCTGTTGATGGAGCGAAAGTTTTAAAAGATATTCCTGTCACATCTTTTGAGCAAGCTCTTGCTGGTACAACCCCAGGCTTAACCATCAATAGTGGTAGTGGACAACCTGGTGCTGCATTAGAAATCCGTGTAAGAGGTACAGGTTCAATGAATGCAACTAATGAACCTCTGTATGTTGTGGATGGTGTTCCTGTTGTTTCTGGAGATGTAGCTATCTCTCCTGTTACAGGTGATAGCAAATCATTTAATATTATGTCTTCTATTAACCCTAGTGATATTGAAAATATAACAGTCTTGAAAGATGCAGCGGCGGCATCTCTGTATGGGTCTAGAGCGGCAAATGGTGTAATTCTGATTACAACAAAAAAAGGTAAGGCAGGAAAAACACGCATTAACTTTAAAGCCAATTGGGGATTCTCTGATTGGGCTATGAAAAATCGTGAAAATGTAAATGGAACTCAACGTCGGGAACTGACATATGAAGGAGCCTATAACGAAGCTATTCTTTATGGTATTCCTGATGCAGACGGAAATTACACTCCAGCTACAGAAGAACAGGCCAAAGCGTATGCTCAAGCAGCAGCAGACACCTATGCGCCTGACTATAATGAAGACTGGGAGTCCGCTTTATTCCGTAAACACGGATCCTCGCAAAATTATGAGTTTTCTGCTCAAGGAGGTGATGAACGGAATTCATTCTTTGCTTCTTTATCATATAAAAAAGACCAGGGAAAAGCTAATAATTCTAAAATGGATGGATTCATCGGGCGTATTAATGCCGTTCATCGTTCTGCTGATAACAAATGGCAAATGGGGGCAAATGTTTCATTGTCTAAACAAGAGTCATCCGTAGTAAGTGAAGGAACAGCCTATGCTAACCCATTTTTTCTTATCAACTGGAGAATTACTCCTAATATTCGAATTTACGATGAAGATGGCAATTATGATATGTCAAGTCCTATCATTCAGGCTTATTTCCCCAAATCTCATCCAATAGAAGATTTACAAAAAGATAAAAATGAATCTAATGTATTCAGAAGTTCGAATAACTTATGGGCTTCTTATGAAATTATTGACGGATTGATTCTTAAAGAAAATGTCAGCTATGATTATATTTCCAATAAATCATTGACTTACTGGCCTTTGGATTCAAATAATGGTAGTGACTTGGGAGGCCTTGGATCTAACTATATATTGAATCAAAATAACATATATTCTTCTACGACATTAAATTATATAAAGAGTTTTAACCAAAAGCACAATTTGGATGTACTCGTTGGATGGGATGTGGATGACCGCCGAGTAGAATATGTGATGGCGTCACAAACCGGCTATCCGCACAATAAACTGCCAGAATCTATTAATGCAGCCACCCCGATGGAAGGAATAGCATATTATGAGCAAGATCATTTATTATCACTTTTATCCCGCGTAAATTATGATTTTGATAATAAATATTATGTTTCAGCCAATTTCCGTCGTGATGGAAGCTCTCGCTTGGGTACAAATAATCGATGGGCAAACTTCTGGTCTGTTTCTGCTGCCTGGAGAATGACACAAGAAGAATTCATGCATGATCTGACATGGTTAAATGATTTAAAAATAAGAGCGTCTTATGGTATCAATGGTACTTTGCCTAATTCATACTACAGCCATTTAAGTTTGTATGGATATGGCTATAATTACCAGGATAAACCAGGTTCAGCTCCTACTTCTGTTCCAAATCCAGATTTGTCATGGGAAAAGAATAAGAACCTCAATATTGGGTTTGATGCTCGTCTTTTTGACAGATTGAATGTAACATTCGACTATTATACGCGTCGTACTAGCGACTTATTGCAAGACGTTCCTACATCGATGACAGTTGGCTTCCAAACTATGCTAAAAAATGTAGGCGAAATGAAAAATCAAGGTGTAGAAGTAGACATTAATGTGGATGTATTCAAGCACTCACAAGTAAGATGGAATACCGGTTTGGCATTGTCTCACAATACTAATAAGGTTACAAAACTTTATGGAGGAAAAGATATCATTAATAATACTAGTATTATTCGTGAAGGAGAATCCTATTATTCATGGTGGAGCCGTGAATGGGCTGGTGTAGATCCACAGACCGGTGAAGAACAATGGGTATTAAACACTGTCAACGAAGATGGAAGTATAAACAGAGAGTTAACCAAAGACCCAACCCAAGCTCAACGCGTAATAATTGGAAAACCGGATCCTAAATTGACAGGGGGATGGAGAAATTCTGTATCATGGAAGGGGCTCGAATTAAACCTGCTCTTTAACTTCTCTTTAGGCGGAAAAGTTTTTGATACATGGAGAACAAGCTATACTGATACGGATGGGTATAACGTATGGAATAATATGTCAACTGAACAGTTAGACAGATGGCAGAAACCGGGTGACATTACAGATGTTCCTCGACGAATTAACAATTACAAATGGGGTAATTATGGAAGTTCACGCTTTATGAAAGATTTGAACTATTTACGTTTGAAATCATTGAGCCTTTCATATTCGCTTCCTCAAAAATGGGTTAATAAAGCACAATTGAATAATGTTCGTGTCTTTGTATCAGGAACAAATCTGCTTACTTGGACTTCATACAAATATACCGATCCAGAAATGCCAATTAATGGAATGCCAACGTTTGGGCTTCCTAACTTAAAGACTGTTACATTTGGTATTGAATTAGGAATTTAATAAAAGAAGAAACAATGAAAACGACTATACATACAATATTTGCAGCCTTATTGACAGGATCTACGTTGTTGTCTTCGTGTGATGATTATTTGACAACACTACCTAGCGATTCGTTAGTAAGCGAAGGGGCTATAACAACGGAGGAAGATACAAGAACTGCCGTGAACGGCCTTTATGAGGGACTTATTTCTGTTGGTAATTCATACTATTACGGTACGGATTTCATTACTCGCCCCGAAGTTGGAGGTGAAGATATACAAACAAGAATGGTCGGAGACCGTACAGAAAATTTCTATCGTTTTACCGATAGACAAAATAATGCTAGAGAATCACTTTGGTCTGTACCTTATGTAGTCATAAATCGTGCTAATGTCCTTTTAGATGCTATTGAATCAGGTTCTATACCAATGACAGATGTAACCAAGAATTCAAAGGGTGAAGCTTTAGCAATCAGAGCATTAGCTCATTTCAACCTTTTAATTACTTATGGTGCACCATATCAAAAAGACAATGGGGCATCTTTAGGAGTTCCTGTGGTAACAACCGTACTTGATGCTGCGAGTTTACCTGAGCGTCTTACTGTAGCACAAGGATATGAAGCGATTTTAGCCGATCTAACAGATGCTTTAGATTTTATAAGTGAGGATAAAACATACGGTCACATAAATCTCTGGGGTGTAAAGGCTTTAATTGCTCGTGTAAATTTATATAAAGGTAATTATGAGGAAGCCTATAAATATGCTAAAGATGTAATTGAACACGGAGGATACAACCTCGTGCCGAATGCTGAATATATTAGCATGTGGGGACAACGTGAAAATAGTGAATCTATTTTTGATTTAGATTTATCTTCTACTATGTATGGCGGAGGTAGAGAACTTATCGGTTCTCTTGTTGCACCAACTTCATACGGAACCATGATTGCCACCACTGATTTCCTGAATTTACTAAACGAAGACCCGGATGATGTACGATTAGGATTATTGATCAAAGATAAAGATGGACAGAAACGTGTTGTAAACAAGTATCCAGGACTTGACGGAAATATTTTTGTGAATAATGTTAGAGTAATCCGATTGTCTGATATTTATCTAATTGGAGCAGAAGCTGCATTAAGAAAAGGTACTCCTGATCAAAATTCTGCTGATGAATATTTATATCAAATAAGACATCGTGCTAATCCTAACAACACAAAAATCACAGCAACTCTTGATTTAGTTAAGAAAGAACGTAGAAAAGAACTTGTGATGGAAGGTCATAGATTATATGATATTTTGCGTGTAGGAGATACTGTTGAGAGAAAAGGAGGTACTCATTTCTTGAATGGAGAAGATTTAACAACCGTTAACTGGAGTGATTATAGAACTATTATGCCTATCCCTCAGGCAGAAATTGATGCTAATCCTCAGATTAAACAGAATCCCTCATATTAATAGATTGAGAAGTTTTTCTTGAATTTATAATATATAGAAGCAAAAAGCATTGTCTTCTTATTTATAAATTCCGAGAATTATTATAGGAAACTTACCCAAGTTACATAACGTATTCTTGGGTAAGTTTTTTTCTTAGTACGCTCTCTATTTTATCATAAGATATTTTCTTTAAACCAGTTAATACATAAGTAGGAGGTTAAATATATATTGTCGTAAAATTTATGAAGAAATTTCATACTCTTAAAACAATAAAGGGTAGGAAAACATATTTTATTGACAAAAGGAAAGGCGTTTACTAAATAAATGTATGGAATTTTATTTGTCCTGTATGATTCAATAAATTCGTTTTGAGCTAATATATTCATCTAATTATATAAAAAAGACTTATTCAGAGTATAATCTTGGTAGAAAATC
>PPYE01411986.1_pt1 | contig 67187 bp, 65 predicted proteins | sample 1559881 | NCBI WGS metagenome assembly PPYE01 (sample SAMN08240022, study PRJNA423297) | Human gut metagenome, whole genome shotgun sequencing project. | reverse complement strand
TTTTCTATACTTGCAAAAACGGGGTTTTACGAACCCTTATACAAGTGCACCCAAAAATCCACTTTATTTTTCACTCTTAATACCTCCCTCAATACGTTTAATTTTTGCATCTGGGACAATTTGTGCATTCCCTTGTGCAATTTGTTTGTTTTGCAGTTGATTTGATTGTAAATTTTATGCTAAACTATGTAAAGTATGAAAAATGCGGAAGTCAACCGATGTACAATTTTTAAACCTTACAAATATCAAACTATACTGAGAGTGGTAAAAATATGAACAAATTGGTGTTTAAATCAAAAAAAGTCAGACAGGCAATCCGTATCCTGGCCTTTGGCACAGGATTCATCGTGATGCTTTCCGCTGTCTTTTTTACCTTGTTCCGCATATTTGAGCGCATCACCTATGACTCCATTTCAGACCTGAACCGGGATTTTGCCATCCAGATTGATACACTGACCGAGACCATTAATTCCTCCATTGTCAACTATGGGATGCAGCTTTTCTATTCCAATGCAGTTAAGACCATGATGGGCGCTGCCTCATTTTCCAATACGGACCGTGTATACATGACCAGGGATTTGAATACATCCCTGAGTTCCACGGAATTTGCCGGGTCCATCATCATCCATAACGGATATACAAACCGGGTCTACTCCACGGACCCGTCCTTTCCGGACCAGTCCATTGATACCTACAGGAACGCGCAGATCCGGGAACTGCTGACAAACCGCACCAATGAGAACCGTTTTAAACCCATTTACTGCCATGAGGAGGAACCTGAAAGCCGGGAGTTTTATACCTTCATGTTTTATGAAATCAATCCCGATGGCTCCCCCAAACCCAGCACCCTGATCATTACCGTAAAAAGCGAATGGTACAAACGGGCCCTGCTGGCTTCCAATCCGGCCTCAGACCTGATTGTCATCAATAAAAGGGGGGATGTGCTGGTATCGGCAAGTGATTCGCTCCTTGAAAAATATTTGGACTATTATCCGTTTATCACAGTGGAAAAAAACAGCGGGTATTTTATCAATAAGCAGAAAAAGGAAATCTGCATGTATTATGAATCCCTGACCACCGGACACACCTATATGAAGATCTCCTCCCTGTCCAAGGCCCTGCCCCGTCTTTTATACTTCCGGCAGATTGTTGTGTATTTTATGGTTACATTAATCTCTGTCTTTGGCTGTGCCCTGCTTGTCCTCCTGATTTACGCCCTGATGCCCATGCTGAAGATGAAGGATGCCATCACCACCATCAACAAGTTCCTGGAAGGGGATGAGGCGGATATCCCGGACACCCCTCCCCTTCCGCTGAAAGAGCAGATTGATGCCGTGGTGTCCAAGTCCGAGCGCACCAGCCTGGAACAGATTTTTTATGACATGCTGGCCGGTAAGCTCTCACTTTCCTCTGCACGGCTGTTTAAGGATATGGAAGGCCCATTTGGGCTTATGCTGATACATGCCCTTCACAGAAAAGACATCTATGGACTGGTGGAAAAGCAGCATCCTGAGCTGGTAGTCACCAAATCCTCCTATATTTATGCGTGTATCGGCATCTACCGGTCCAAGGAGGATTACCACGGCCTGGCCCTATGCCTGTCGGGAACACTGGACTGCCGCCTGTTTCAAAGCGTCCTGTTCACGGACTTTGACAGCCTGCCGCTACATTTCTCCAACCTCCATGAACTGCGCAGGTTAAGCCTGGTGCTGGGACCGGAGGAGCGGCTAATCCCGGAGGAGGCGCTTTTCTCAAAGGCTTTGGCCAACACCGTGACCACCCGGGATTTTACGGACCTGATTGTGCGTCTTAAGTCCGGCAGCCTGGATTTAAGCAGGGCAAAATGGCAGGAAATCCGCAGCACCATTGTCAACTACAGGTATGATGACTTCCAGTATGTCCTTAACCGGGCCGAGGATACCATCTGCAGTATATTAAACGAATTTTCATCGGACCTGTTAAAGGACAGCCAGAAACTGCTGCCGGAGTCCCTGGAGCAGATAAAGGACCTGGACGTGATAGACCAGGCATTTGACCGTGCATTTGTGGCCATCTGTGGGAATTACAGTGAAAAAAAGGCGGAAAAATACTCCGAACTGGCAAAACAGATTAAAGGCATTGTCCAGGAGAACTACCATGACAGCAGCCTTAACTCCCAGCGCATTGCAGATATGATCCAGATGAACAACGCATATCTGGGACGGATGTTTAAAAATTCCTATGGCCGTTCCATCAATGACTATATCAATACCTGCCGGCTGGAGGAAAGCATGTGCCTGCTGCGGCAGACCGACATGTCGGTGGAGGAGATTGCCCAGAACGTGGGGTTCTCGAATATTAAGTACTTCTATGTGCTGTTTAAGAAGCTTACGGGAATCACGCCGGCAACTTACCGGGCCGGATGATGAGAACGGGTGATGGGCCGGGTGATGGGCCGGGTGATGGGCCGGGTGATGACACAAAAAAAGACGGTCTTGCCGGGATGATGGAATCACACATCCATTGTCCCGGCAGCCGTCCTTAATTGTCATATCCTGTCCATCCGCAGGATCTGTCTCATCCGCATATCCTGCTTTATCCGCGCATCCTGCTGCATCCGCACATCCTGCTTTATCCACACAATCCGCTTCATCAGCAGAAGGAATCCACAATCTGCCCCATCTCCGTCCACTTCTTCTCCATGTCCTCCACCAGGCCGAACTGGGTGCGGCAGCGGTCCAGGTTGTGCTGTTCCCTGGCAATCTTAAAGTAGGTGTCGCCCTCAAGGTAATCCGTCAGGAAACGCATCCCGCATTCCAGGGTCATAAGCCGCGCGCCCTGGGGAAGCATCCTGACCTCCTTCTCAGTCAGGCTTCCTGCGCATCCTTCAAGGAATCCCTTTGTATATATCTCAAACAGTGGCAGGGACAGGGATACCTTGCTTAAATCCGTCTCGTCCTCTTCTGCCGTATTGGCGCCGAACCGGATGGAGTCGCCAAAATCAAAGATGGAAAGACCGGGCATCACCGTATCCAGATCAATGATGCAGATTGCCTCGCCTGACTTATCGTCAATCATGATATTGTTAAGTTTTGTGTCGTTGTGGGTTACCCTTATGGGCAGCTCCCCTTTTTCCAGCATATCCATGGCCAGTCCCATGTCGGCTCCCCGGTCCATCACAAACCGGATTTCTTCCTGCACCCCAGCCGCCCTGTGGCAGATATCCTGCTCCACCACTTTCTTAAACCGCTCAAACCGTTTTGGCGTGTCGTGGAAACCAGGGATGGTCTCGGACAGTTCCCTGGCCGGATACTTTGACAGCAGTCGCTGGAAGTGGCCAAAAGCCTTTCCGCTCTGATAAAAATCTTCGGGCTTCTCCACCAGGTTATAGCAGGTCGCGCCTTCGATGAACAGGTACATCCTCCAGTAATTCCCCTTGCTGTCTACATAGAATGTACCGCCGTCCCTGGTCTTTATCAGGTTCAGTGTCTCCCGGTCAGGGTCCCCGCCATGTCTGATAACCTCCTGCCTTAAGAATGTGGTAACCCCTTCAATGTTCTTCATCAGGGACACGGGGTCCTTAAAAATGTCGTCGTTCATCCTCTGAAGGATATAGGGACGGCCGCACACCAGTTTAAATGTATCATTGATATGCCCGCTGCCATAACGCTCACAGCTTACTACTTTCCCGTCCGTGGCAAATGCCCCTGCTGCTTCCTCCAATATACATGTCTCCAGTTCTGCACTCATCACCTAATCCTCCCACAGTTTTTGCGGATACAGTCCACTGTCCTTCAGTCCTTTTATGGCCTTTACCACCATTTCCTTATCTTCCCTGTAAGTAACGCCGTACCAGCGGTCCACACTTTTTAGCACAGTGACCTCTGCCAGGCCTGATTTAAGCAGCTCATCCACCACAAATGGAAGGAAATATTCACATTTAAGCGGGTTCACCGGCAGGTTCTGTTCCAGGAACGCCCCAAACCTTCCATCCAGTTCTCCCAGGACGCTTTTTGTAAACCCCCACATGTTCATGGATACAATGGTGGATTCCGGCAGCCCGGCCCATGATGCCCCGTCATCCTCCGTGTATTCCGCCATGCCGCCATGCTTCTCAATCCTTGTGCGCTCATGGATATCCACCAGGTGGCCATCCTCATCCACCGAGCACACGCCCCTTGCCACATGTCCATTGTCGGTCAGGGTGTTGTAAAGCTGGTAGCCGACCATGGTATACTGGTATCTGTCATCATCCTCCACCGATGCCAGCTGGTCATAAATCATGTGAAATGCCTCTTTCCCATAATAATCATCTGCATTGATGACTGCAAACGGCCCGTCAATCAAATCCTTACAGCACAGCACTGCATGGGCGGTGCCCCAGGGCTTCACGCGGCCCTCCGGGACCTCAAACCCTTCCGGTATCTTATCCACCTCCTGATACACATATGCCACATCCATATATCTGCTGATACGGTTGCCTATGTGGATCTTGAATTCCGTCTCAATGGCCTTCTTGATGATAAAGATAACCTTCTCAAATCCAGCCTGTTTTGCATCAAAAATGGAGAAATCAATGATGATGTTGCCATACTCATCCACCGGGTCAATCTGTTTTAACCCGCCGTAACGGCTTCCCATACCAGCCGCCATGATTACCAGTACCGGTTTTTTTCCCATGTCTTCTTCCCTCTTTCACTTGATTGATTCTGTCATCATCCCTTAACGCCGCCGCCCGTAACACCTGCAATGATTTTTTCCGACAGGAAAATATACAGGATGAAGGTGGGCAGGAATACGATGACAACGGCCGAGAACATACCGGCCCAGTCCCCTGTGTATTTCATGGAGTTAATCATGGAGTACAATCCCACCGCAACAGGACGCACCTTATCCGAGTTGCCGAATATCAGGGAAATGAAATATTCATTCCAGATATTGATAAAATTGAAAATGGTCACGGTCACAATACCCGGCTGGGCCATAGGAAGCATGATCAACCAGAAGGTCTTTACCGGCGGGCAGCCGTCTATGGCAGCAGCCTCCTCAAACGCCCTGGAAAGGTTGGCAAAAAAGGTGGTGAGGAATATGGTGGTATAGGGCACATTGATGCCGATGTACAGGAAAATCAGGGTGCCCCTGTTGGCAGCCACATTATTAAGGATATTAAGTCCTGCCACCATTGCAAACAGGGGCAGCACGATCATTACCACGGGAACACCCATGGATGCCACCAATCCCGTCTGTATCAGCTTATTGCACACAAAGTCAAAACGTGACAATGCGTACGCGGCAGGCGCGCAGATGACAATCAGCATGGTACAGGACACAATGGAGTAAAACAGTGAATTAAAGAATATGGTGGACACATCGGAGTTAACCCATGCCTTCACATAATTCTCAAAGTGGAACCCGCTCTCCAGCAGTTTGTTGGAGAAGATTTCCTTGGTGGTGGAGAAACTGGCGCAGAGCACCCAGCCTAAAAGCACCAGGGTGAAGAAGATCCACAGGGTCAGAAGCAGGTAACCAGGTCCCAGCTTCAGCTCCTTTTTCCAACGGATGGGTTCGCTGTATCTCTTTTCTTTCTTTCCGAACATTCCTGACATATACCTTTCCCCCTCCCTTAGAATTCCAAATCATCATCTTTCAGAAGATGATTACACAGCCAGAACACAGCAACCACACACACGCTCAGCATTACGCCAACCGCCGCGCCGATGCCCGAGTTCCTCTCTGTCACACTGTTTCCTGCACCGAAAATCTGCATATAGAGATAAACCATGGGCGTAATGGTCTGCGTATCGGCCGTAACCGTTGAAAACAACTGCGACCACACAAAGAACCCAACGCTTGTGACGCTCCACATGGTAATGTTCGTCCTGAACACGCCCTTGAGCAAGGGAAGTGTGATGTAACGGAACTGGTTGAACTTATTGGCCCCGTCCAGGGTTGCCGCTTCAAAATATTCATCGCTGATCCTCTCAATACCGCTGGAGAATATCAGCATATGGTAACCAACCATGCCAAAACAGTACGCAAGCAGCAGCGCCATGAACTTGTGGTCGTTGTCCAGCCATTGTATCTTAGCAATGGAGTCCAGCCCGATGGCTGAGAAAAATGATTTTAAAAGTCCGAACTTCGGGCTGTACACATACTGCAGCCACATGGTTGCCAGGGCCACCGCGCTGACAATATTGGGCAGGTAGATCATGGCCCTGAAAAAGCTCTTGAACCGGATGCCGCTGGTAATGATGACTGCAAACAGAAGTGCCAGCGACATGACGATAATGCCTCCGATAAACCATATGCGGACCAGGTTCCACATGGATATGCGGAACAGCGTGGTGTTGGCCAATTTAACGTAGTTATCAATTCCGGTGAAGGTCCATTTTGACATGGAATCCGTGATTCCTTCTATCTTGAAAAAACTCATCAGAATGGTTCTGATGATGGGATAAAGGAACACCAGGATAAACATCACTACCGCCGGTGTCATAAACGCGAGTATCATTCCTTTGTTTCTTTTCACACCAGTGCCTCCTTACTTTACTTGATGAAACGTGCAAAAGAGGCGGCAGCGTTAGACGATGCCACCTCAATGATGTTATTTCCGGATTATTCTGTTTATGGTAATGGGTGTTACTTGCCGGCAGCCTGCAGATTCGCCACGAACTCATCCGCTGTAATGGAACCGCCGCAAAGCTTCATCATGTTTTCTTTGATGATTGGGGTCATATCCACGTTGTCCTCTGCGCCTGCTGCCCATGGATAACGTGTGGTCAGGCTTTCCATGACCGGCTTCACACATGCAATCTGTACAGGCCACTCGGTATTGGTTGAATCGGAAGGAATACCAACTGACTCAACAGAAAGCTTCTTGTCAAATTCGCCCTTGGTTAAGTATGTGATTAACTGGAACGCAGCCTCTGCATTCTTGGAATCCTTGTTGATTGCCAGTACCTGTGCGCCAAAGTTGGCTGCCTCCGTACCGTCTGTTCCGCCCTCGACTGCCGGATAGCTGAAGCATCCCCACCGGAAGTCGTCCCCGGCCATGTCCTTAACCTCGTTGGGAAGCCAGGAACCGTTCAGGTACATGGCTGCCGTTCCCATGGCCAGTTCCTGGTTCTGTCCTGCCGGCCATACGTTGGAAGCAATACCTTCTGAAAAATATCCCTTATTGGCAAAATCCTCATATGCCTTAGCAAGTTCAAGGACAGACGGGTCATCCCACTTGTTGTTCTTAACAATATCCGAAGTCTTATCATATCCGTTGATCCTGGACATATGGTATCCGAACATGCAGAGGATATAAGCATCGTCACATGTGATTGGTGTATAGCCTGCATCCTTAATCTTCTGGCATGCGGCATCCAGTTCCGCCCATGTGGCGGGTACAGCGGTCACACCGGCCTCATCAAAGATGGACTGGTTGTAGAAAAATGCAAATACATTGGGCTGGTAAGGAATGGACTTCAAGGTCCCGTCGCCCACCTCACGGCAGGCCCCTATCAGGCTTGCGCTTGCCGTGGCTTCATAATCATTGGCCTTGGCCAGTTCTTCCAGGTCCATGATGTAGGCGCCCCATGTCTTGTTCACACGGTCAATATCCTCGTCAAACATATCAATATTGGTTCCTGCATCCAGGGCCGGCTGAAGGCCTTCACGGATACCGGTACGTCCCTTAAACTGCAGGTCAACCGTGATTCCCGTGTCTGCTGAGAACTGGTCAACGGCTTCCTTGATGACTTTGCCCTGGGGCTCGGTGGCCTCCCACATGGACCAGTAAACAAGGCTTCCGTCCCCGCCGGATGCCTGGGTGTCCGCTGCAGCGCCATCCGCTGCCTTGGTGTCAGCCGGCGCCGCAGTCTCCGCCGGTGCCGCGGCTGTCTCCGCTGGTTTAGAACCGCCTCCGCAGGCAGTCAGTGAGCCAACCATTGCCGCCGTCAGTGCCAGTGCCCATAATTTCCTTCTTTTCATATAATACTTCCTCCTTAAATATATTTGTGTTTTTGTCCCGTCAAATACATTTCTGATACCCTTAGTATAGTAAAACTGCACATAATATTCTTTGGACTATTGATTATTAAATTTGTACGATAAGACCATTTTTATATATATTATACAAATATATAATGCCCCTCGCCATTCCATATATCATTTATCACGGACATCTGTAAATTACAGGCAGACTGCCACTGCAGCCCCTTGGGCCTGTGTGAACATCCATTCCTGCCCCGGATATGCAAAAGGGACGCGGCTCTTCATTAGCAGCCGCGTCCCTTTTTCCTTTGTCATTTACATGGAAAACCAGCGTATCTCACAAGGCTTCAGTTCCATTCCTGTCCCATTTCCCTGGCCGTCATAGACCGTGGATACCTGGGTCTTGCTGGAGTTATTCACCACTGCATACTTCCCTGTTTCCGGATAGGCATGGACCTCACAGTAAATATTATCCGCATACCATTTCTTCATATCCCCTTCCCTGGCAGCGGCATAATACATGCTGCGCAGCAGGATACGTGTATTCACATAGCTGTATGGAAGGCCTGCAATGTATACGCCGCGGCCTTTTCCGTACCCATGGGCGCTGAGGTGCACTTCATGGTCTGAATATTCCACGATTTCAGTATCCCCGCCAAGGGCATAGACATTCTTCATGCTTTCCCCAAAATCAATGGGCGGTAAGACGCCATGGCCATCCACCGGATTTACTTCCATATCCTCTGTTATGAAGTGACCTTGGGCCTGTTTTGTATCATACTTATCCGTGGACAGCGTATACCCCAGTTCCTTGTCCACCCCCAGCACATCGGCCAGCTGGAAGAACCGTCCATTGTGGTGTACGGCGCAGGGTTCGCCTACGCCCACAAAACCGCCGCCGCTGTATACCCATCTGCGGATTGCAGTGACCAGCGTTTCGTCCAGCCACTCATCCCCGCCGGACCAGGCCGTACCCGCGTCCCCTGCATTGATGATGACGTCCAGGTCTTCCGGGATCCCGTGCTGCCGGATATCCTCAAAGCTTATGAATGACACATCCACGCCAGCGCCGCTGAGGGCCTCCAGTATGCCGAAATACGTGTAGGTCTGCTTGTACCACAATGCATGCGCCACCATATAAGGCTGCCAGGAGCGCAGCCGCCCCCAGCAGTTGAGCACAGCCACCTTAAGGCCGCAGTATGGCCTGCTGCCCGCAATATTATCATACAGCTCCCGGAATTCATCGGTTACCTTCTCTATGTAATCCACAAATCCGGGGAACCTATACGCCAGGCTTAAATACCCTCCGTATCCGATGCGGTCAACCGGCCTTCGCATCAGTGCGCGGCGGGCGCAGAGCCAGTTCTCAACCGCCTCCGGCACAGGGTCATTTCCCTGGTAAAAGGTGTCCGGGAAAAAGTACGGCAGGAAACGGCCTTCCGTGTACTTCACTCCGGGAATATCGGATATCAGGCGCAGCGTGGCGCCTCCGCCAACGCTTCCCACCACTGCATCCAGGCCAATTGCAGGGAAATACCTGCCGTAGGGTTCGGTGCCAATCCAGTTGTCCCCCAGAAACATCATTGCCTCCCGCCCGGCCTCATGTACCAGCCCCACCAGCTCCCCGGCCTTTTCCGACACAAACCGCTGGATAAAGTCCATATAGTCCCTGTACTGCCTGGTGGGTACGCGGAATGTGGAGTTATAATACCCGTTATCAACAATGTCCTCCGGCCTGAGGGCATAGCCGTACTCCTTCTCAAACTCCTCCAGCGCCTTCACGGACACGGTTGCGCCGTATCCGAACCAATCCACAAACTTTTCCTTTGCATCACTATCAAATACCAGGGTGAAATGATAGAAAAATGTGGTAAACCGCACCACATCCGTGTCTGGATTGTCCTTCAGCCATTGTACCAGATATTCCTTTGCAAATGCGCCGGACGCAGCCTGGCGCACGTCAAAGGGAATCTCATGGGGCTTATCCCCCCAGTCATTGGTAATATGGTTGTACATCTGGGTGGGGTCCCAGATTGCATATACAAGAAAAGAAACCGTGTACTCATGGAAGGGTTCAGCATGTGGGATTACCACTGTCAGCTTCCCGCCTTCCCCTGCCCGGCCGCCGGGCGCAGACGGATTTCCCTCCATGGACAGGTCCCATTCCCCAGGAGGCAGCGCCTGCCCCGTGGTCCTGTCCATGACTTCCCACCATTTCTTAGGGTCATGGTCCAGATCCGGCACCACCTGCTGGTCAAAATAACCGTCCATGAAGTCAATCCCCAGCCGCGTCCCTGCAGCCGTGTGCCGTTTCGACATAAGGTAAAGCTGCTGGCATTCATCCATGTGCTCCCTTGCAAATTCATTATGGCCCCTTGCCACAAAATACGTGGTATAAATCTTTGCATCCAGTGATTTGATATCCCGGTCCAGCTTTGTCCCATCGCTGTCACGGATGGCGTCCGCCCCCCACCGCTCCAGAAGTTCCTTCGTCTCATCCAGAAAATTGGATTCACTGGGCAGCGTCACCCTTCCCTTTGTCTTAGACATATGACCTCCTCCCGCATATTCCTGCGTATTCCTGCATTTTCCTGTATCCTCAGTATAAACAAATTGCCCTTTGCAGGCAAGACAGGCCCGTCAAATATATTTGTACATTCTATTGTTTTATTTGTATAATCGTGTTTTATCCAGGAGAAATGTATGATATACTCAGATTAAATCATGATTGAAAAGAGGGTATGCCATGGCATATGAAAGCGTGCATCTGGAAAACAGCATTGCCATTGAAAACATTATCTCGGTCCACTATTTCCAATATATGAGCGACTTTTCCTTTCCAGGGGAAAGCCATGATTTCTGGGAGCTGGTCTGCGTGGACCGGGGCGAGATCATTGCGGTTGCAGGGGACAGGCAGCTGGCGCTTAAAAAGGGGAACATCCTGTTCCACAAGCCCAACGAGTTCCACAACGTGCTGACCAATGGGCGTATCTCCCCCAGCCTGGTGGTCATTGGCTTTGACTGCCATTCGCCCTGCATGAAAGCATTTGAGGACCAGCTGATGAACGTCCAGGATACAGAAAAGGAACTGCTGGCAAAGATCATTGTGGAAGCCCGCAACACCTTTGACGGACGTCTGGACGACCCTTATCAGGAAAAACTGGTTTTCCTGGAAAAGCAGGCCTCCTTTGGCGCACCCCAGCTAATCAGGCATTATCTGGAACAGCTGATGATCCACCTGTACCGGAGGTATTTTTCCTATCCCCTGCCTGTGCGCACAAACCACCTGCTTCCGGCCAAGCCCGGCACGGGCAATGACACCTATAACCGGATTGTCCGTTACATGGAAGAACATATTGACGAGCAGCTTACCATTGATAAAATCTGCAAGGATAACCTGGTGGGACGTTCCCAGCTCCAGAAGCTGTTCCGGGATGCCCAGGGCTGCGGGGTGATTGAGTTCTTCTCCGCCATGAAGATTGACACCGCCAAGCAGATGATACGGGACCAGCAGCTGAACTTTACCCAGATTTCGGACAAACTGGGCTACACCTCCATCCACTATTTTTCCAGGCAGTTTAAAAAGCTGACCGCAATGACACCGTCGGAGTATGCCACTTCTATCCGTCTGTTGTCGGAAAAGCCGTCTTAGGACGTGTTTGAAAATTGCTTTCCGTCAGATAGGGCGTGTCCGGATACACAGACACGCCCTATGGAATCAGGTCTTCTTAATAAAATCCTTCCCGCACTTGGGACAATGGATGCTTACCTTGCCATGTCCCCGTGGAATACGTATTTTCTGGCTGCAGCCAGGACATTTGAAAATACGGTATCTGCGTCCCTCCGCAAAATAAAACTTCACCTTTTTCCAGTATTCCGTCAGATAAAAACGCTTTCTCAGATATGCCTGGTTCTCCTGGTACCGCTGTCCCACATTCTTTGAAAACATACGGAAATACATGGCAAAAAGGCCTGCCAGCTCCAGCATGTTCAGTATCATGGACGGCAGCGCAGCGCGCACGAACAGGTTGACGACAATCACCACAAGCACGGCCGATACCATGAACTGCCCCAGCTGGTCCATGCCGTATCTTCCTATCATGAAGCGCTGGAACTTCTCCCTTAAACGGTTTAACATCTGTATCATTTCCTTTCCCACATCCACATGAGTGTAACTATACCTTAAATCACCGCTAAAATCAATGTGGGTGCGGAATTCTTAATGGTAATTTTAGAAACCTACATCCGTTTGACCGCATCCATGGCCAGCAGGGAACGCTCACACTCATCTGCGGTCAGGGTAATCTGCCAGCACAGCGTGCTTCCCTTCATATGTTCAGCCGCGTAACTGAGCCCATTGGTGCGCTCATCCAGGAAATTCCGGTCAATCTGGTTGGGGTCGCCTAAAAGGATGATCTTGGTTCCTTTTCCTGCGCGGGTAATGATGCCTTTGACCTGGGCAGGTGTCATGTTCTGGGCCTCATCGATAATCAGATAGGTCCTGACAATGGAGCGTCCCCTTATGAAGTTAAGGGCTTCTGCCTGGATTAATCCCCGGTCAAAAACCTCGTCCACCTTGCCCTTTAACGCTGTCTCATCCTCATATCTTTTTTCCTCGCAGGAATCAATCAGCTGCTCCAGGTTGTCAATGACAGGCCGCATAAGGGGCGATATCTTCTCCTGCTCATCCCCGGGCAGGAATCCGATATCCGTATCAAACTGGGCATTAGGGCGGCTGATGATGATTCTCCGGTATTCGCCTGTGGGATTGTTAAGAAGTTTTTCAAGGCCCACCGCCAGGGTATAAAACGTCTTAGCCGTGCCTGCCATCCCCTTTACTATGACCAGCGGCGCCTGTTCCGCGGGCTGCATCAGGGCTTCCTGGAGGAAATACTGGCCGGAATTCCTTGGCGCAACGCCATAAGGCCTGCTTTTCTTATAATCCAGGGCCACAATCCGCTCTCCCTGCACACGTCCCAGAACCGTTTTCCTGGAGGACTGGTCTGCCTTTACTATGATGAATTGGTTTTCCCATAGCCTGGGCACGCTGCAGCTGCCGTCCTGGTCCGCCATATAAACCGCGCTGACCGGGATTCCCTTTTTCTTGAAATCCTTAAAACTTTCCTCGGGCGCATATACCTCTGCCCGCCCTGTGTATTGTCCGTCCCTGCCCGGTACCTGCTCCGTCATGAAATCTTCTGCCCGTATTCCGATTATCTGCGCCTTAATCCGAAGCAGGATATCCTTGGTCACAAGTATCACCTGCCGGGACTGATGCACGTCCGTATCCGGCCCGTTTTTCCCCAGCTGCTCCGCAAGCCCCTTGCACACCTTCAGTATCCGGTTATCCATCTTGTCATCCGGCAGATCCGGCGGGAGCGCCACATCCACAAAATTCTTCTCCACCCGCAGGCTCCCGCCGCTTTCCAGCCCCACTCCGGCCAGCAGGTCCGCGTTTTGGCGCAGTTCCTCCAGGATTCTTATGGCCTTACGCGCATTGGCGCCTCTTTCCCCATCGGCTTTTTTCAGGTCATCCAGCTCCTCCAGTACTGCCACAGGCAGTACAATCTGGTTATCCTCAAAGCAGTTGACTGCATAGGGGGCCTGTATCAGCACATTGGTGTCTATTACATAGGTTTTAATCATTGACAGGGCTCCTTCCCGTTATTTATAAGGCATATGGCTCTGCATCCGCAGGATATGACGTCTTATGGACTAATTTTAACGGATATCAGGAACCCATGTCACCACTGCCCTGTAAAAGGACTGTAAAATATATGCGCATCCCCGGAGGCACTATTTAAAATTCCCCTCTTGACATCCATCCCTCCTTCCCCTATAATCGGAATTGCCGCAGCGCTGCGTGCATGTGGCGATTCCAACATCAGAAAGGTGGCTAACTGAAATATGATTATTAAATGATTGAACAGCAGCAAATGACAGCATGGATACAATCCTGTGCTTCCACGGAAAGACAGGCCGTGGGGATACAGGCATTTATTCTTATGCATTTTCATCATTTCGTTCAGTCATTGGGAATCATTGTTTCAGAGGGCCGTATATTATATAGAACCGTAATACGGACATCCTATACACATTTAACCTGGTACATTTACGTTCTGCTGTGTCTTCACGCTGCGGTACCGGTATGTTGCGGCGCTGTCCCGGATATCAATCACGGTATTGCCCAGGATTTTGATTCCTTCTGAACGAAGTGCGTTTAGGAGGGATTTTTTTGTTATTAAATGCACAGAACATTAAGAAGGAGTACGGCATCCAGACCGTACTGGATATTGAAAAGCTGGAAATCGGGGATGGGGAACGGATTGGCCTTATCGGCCGCAACGGCACAGGCAAATCCACCCTGTTCGGGGTATTGACAGGCAGGATTGCCTGCGAGGAAGGCATCATCAGGCGGAACTGTGAGATTGCGGAGATCCTGCAGACAGGGGATTCGGACGGGGAGCCGGACGGACGGTTCATCAGCCAGATGAAGCTTCGGGAGAGCGCGGTTAAAAGCGGGGGCGAACGGACGCGTCTTGCCATTGCATCTGCATTTTCCAAACATGCTCCCCTGCTCTTTGCAGATGAGCCCACTACAAACCTGGACATGGAAGGCGTGGAAATGCTGGAAAAGATGATGGCCGGTTACCGGGGCGCCATTCTGATCATATCCCATGACCGTACACTGTTGGACCGGGTATGCAATAAGATCTGGGAGCTGGAAGGCGGCAAAATACGGGTATTTGACGGCAATTATTCAGACTGGAGCCTGCAGAAAAACAGGGAACGCAGTTTCCAGCAGTTTGAGTATGAACAATATCAGAAAGGAAAGCGGCACCTGGAAAAAGCCGCCGACGCCCTTCAGAGGAAGGGCCAGGCAATGGCCAAGCCGCCAAAGCGCATGAGCAGCAGCGAATGGATGCTTTACAAAGGCATTGCTTCCGTACAGCAGGGACATGTCCAGAGCAATAAGGCCGCTGTCATAAGCAGGCTGGAACATCTGGAGAAAAAGGAAAAACCGGCCGAGCTTCCCCATGTGTCCATGAAACTGCCGGATGCAGGGCGCATACGCGCCAGATATGCGGCCACGGTCAAAGAACTGACCGTGAACTACGGTGACAATTATGTCCTGAATCACGCTGCCCTCTATGTGGAATCCGGGAAGCGGACCTTCCTCACCGGGACCAACGGGGCAGGCAAGTCCACCCTGATAAAAGCAATCCTCCAACATGAGCCGGGAACCTTCATCACCTCTGAAGCCAGGGTCAGCTATTTTTCCCAGGACCAGGACACCCTGGACCCCCAAAAGACCGTGCTGGAAAATGTAACCGCGGATGCGGTCTGCCCCCAGCATATCTGCAGGGCTGTGTTATCCAACCTTTACATGAGCCGGGATGACATGTTTAAAACCGTCAGCGTGCTTTCGGGAGGCGAACGGGTAAAAACAGCCCTGGCCAAGGTACTGGTGTCGGGCTGCAACTTCATGATTCTGGATGAACCCACCAACCATATGGACGTATATACCATGGAAGGGCTGGAGCGCCTGCTGGAAAGCTATGACGGCACGCTTCTGGCTGTCAGCCATGACAGGACCCTTGTGGAGCACCTGGCGGATGCGGTGTTCCGGGTGGAATACGGGGCAGTGGTGCCTGTGGAAAGATAAGGGTGTTGGCCGATATAAACCTTGCGTAATTGGGGCTGTGGTTTAAAAAATCAGCAGCACATTCCACTTGTATAAAAGATTATGACATGTTATGATAATGTGAGATTTTTGAAAAGAAGGTCGCAATCATGATTAACCATAATTCAAGTGTTCCAATGTACCTCCAGATATCAAGGCAGCTGTCAGAGGCCATTCAGCAGGGCGGATACAATCCCGGCGATAAGCTGCCTTCAGAGAGTACCCTGTGCCAGCAGTATGATGTAAGCCGTATCACGGTGCGGCAGGCCCTGAACCTGCTGATACAGCAGGACATGGCCTTTTCCGTCCACGGGAAAGGCACCTTTGTAAAGCCTCCTGCCATTAACCATGAACTGAACAAAATCATCAGCTTCAGCCGCGTACTGCAGCAGAAAGGACTGAAAGGCCACACGCGCATCCAGTCATTTTCCCCTGAGTTCCAGGATGAAGCAGCCCAAAGCCGGTTGGGCAAAAATGTATCCAATCTGAACCTGATTGGATATGCCACCCACACGCCGGTTGTATATTACCGCTCCTTCTTCCCTCCGGACATAGGGCAGCGCATGTGGCAGGCCGCGGGGGATGCGGAACGTTCCGGCAATGCTTTTTCAACCTATGACCTGTATGCAGGGATTGGGGTGGATATGTTCCGGGTTGAACAGACCATCGGCGCTGTGAATGCTGATTCCAGGCTGGCGGAAGTGCTGGAGCTGCCAAAGGATAAAGCGCTGATTGTGCTGGAGTCCGTCTATTATGCGGCGGATGGCTCTGCCCTGGAGTATAAACTGGGATATTACAGGTCCGATATATATTCCTTCCATCTACAGCGGCAGTTATAGGACAGGACCCATATTTGAAAACCACATATCCTGCTTAAAACAATTAGCCGTATCCAAAACCGTGGATGCGGCTCTTTTTTATATTACAAGTTGGATGCAAAGCAGCAGACTTGTAATATAGATTGTGCATATATCACAAATTTGAGCTTGAAAAATTGGCATATCGGAGTATTTAAATACAAATATCCTTCTTGACAGCATCATTTCCATGTGCTATTCTTGGTATGTCTTGTAATAACAAGTTATATCAACAACGCATTTCAAAAGGAGGATTACCATGGGAAAGGACACTCTGAGGATTATTTCCCCAAATGGACATTTGGGTTTTGCCCCCACAAAGGAAGGAAGTTTTTACATTGGTGCAGAAACAAAACCGGATTATTACTGCTGTGATTCAGGCAGTGACGATATCGGCCCGGTGCCTCTGGGCATGGACAAATGCGCCAGCCATCCGGACTGGCAGTATCACGACCTGGAATTAATGCTGCTGGCATCCCGTGAACAGGGTGTGCCCATGATCATCGGATCCGCAGGCGATACAGGAACCAACAGCCGTGTGGACATGTACGTTGAGATGATCCGCGACATGGCTAAGAAGCATGGTCTAAAGAAATTCAAACTGGCTTATTTTTATTCTGAAGTGGATAAGGAATACCTCCGCAGGAAAATGCTTGCCGGCGAGACAATCGAAGGCCTGAACAGCCGCACCAGCCTGACCATGGAAGAGCTGGACGCCACCACCAGGATTGTGGCCGTATCCGGAGTGCATCCCTTTATCAAAGCCCTGGAGATGGGGGCGGATGTAATCATCGGCGGACGTACCAGTGATGCCTGCGTCTTTGCATCGGCCGCTATTTACGAAGGCTTCCCGGAAAACATTGCATATTACACAGGCAAGGTCCTGGAGTGCGCATCCTTCTGCTGCGAGCCTTACGGCGCCAAGGAATCCGTTATCGGGACCATTACAAAGGATGATGTGAAGGTTACTGCCATGGCCCCGTTCCAGCGCTGCACCATCGCATCCGTGGCAGGACATGCGATGTATGAGCGGACCAACCCGTACTATGAATACGTGGCAGGCGGCTGCCTGGACATGAGTGAATGCACATATGAACAGTTTGATGAAAAGACCTGCCGCATCACGAATCCCAAATTCATCCCCATTGAGGGAAGGATTAAGGTAAAACTGGAAGGCTCTGGCTACATAGGGAAGCGCTATATGGGACTTGCAGGCGTGCGCGATCCGTATACGATCAAGAACATTGACAAGGTAATTGACTGGGCCAAATCCCAGGTTGCCGAGCGCCATCCGGAAGATAAATATGAACTCAGCTACCGGATTTTCGGTAAGAACGGCGTCATGGGCGATATGGAGCCAATTAAGGAAACCAAGTCCCATGAGCTGTTAATCGTAGTAGAAGGCGTTGCGGATGACGATGCCCTGGCCCAGGAAGTCACCCTGATCGGCATGCGCCAGATTTTCTACGCAAGACTGCCTGAGGTTAAGGGAACCGCGGGAACCGCCGCATTCATCCTGGATGAAGTTACCAAGATTTCCGATGCCTATACCTGGACCATGGACCACACCGTGGAAGTGGATGACCCGTTGGAACTGTTCCCTGTTTCCATGATTGAAATCGGTGAATAAAAGGAGGACGAAATTATGAAGACAATGAAGCTTGTTGATTTGGCAAAAACAATCCGCAGCAAGAATGCCGGTACGGACCGAATCACGTTTGATATTATTTTCCGTGACCCACAAAACTATGAACTGGTTAAAAAAAGCGGTGTGCTCAACCGTGCATTCGTGGCGGAACTGTTCGGTATCCCGGACAGCCGTATTGCTGATTTTGTGGAATTTGACCCGGGTTATGCAATCAAATTTACCATCAACCGCCTGCGTCCCTCCGGTTCCTTTGGGGAGGGTGATATATTTGGCTGCCAACAGTACCCGCCTCTGCTGGACGTAGAAATCCCCGTGGAGTAAAGGCTGCATAAATTCTGAGTAGTTGCCGGCTGTACCAGGTTCTGTATTGCATAAATAACTGGTGACAACCGGCAATTTCTAAAATATGAGAGGAGGAAAACAATGCCAATCGAGCTCGTCTACCTGGCCGCGCTGTTAATCACCATCTGCATTTTCTTTATCGTCCTGAAACGTCCGATTTATGAAGGGATGCTGGCTGGTTTCATTGTCATGCTGGCCATGACCAACCAGTGGAGCCATGCATGGGAATTTGTATACAAGACATCCACCAATACCCTGTTTTACGCCATTGTGGCCTTCATGGTCGTGGCACAGATATTTACAGGAACCAAAGTAATCGATGCCTGTGTGGAAGTAGTCCTGTCCATCTTTGGCCGCATTAAAGGCGGTACCGGGTATGTGGCGCTTCTTGTGTCCAGCTTCATGGGCGCCCTGTCCGGCAGCGCTGCAGGCAATGTGGCTGCCACCGGTGTCTTCACCATCCCTTCCATGAAACAAAGCGGCTTTCCTGACTATCTGGCCTCCAATATCTGTATGGCGTCCAGTACCATGGGAAACATGATTCCGCCTTCCGGCATCATTGTGGCTTCCTTTGGCATCCTGACCACCCTGTACGGGGATGAACGGTACGCAATGTCCCAGTTCTGGCTGCTTATGTGGGGCATATCCCTCTGGTTCATCATCCAGCGCGCACTGACCATCTTTTTCTTCTGTAAATATCACAAAATCCAGGCCCTTCCAGCCAGCCAGGTGCCAAGATTCGGTGATGCCATGCGAAAAGGCTGGCGCTCCATGATGATTCCTGTGGTCATCCTCCTTCCTTTCCTTCTGGACGCCTTATTAAAAGACAATTTCTTTACCAGCCGCCTGACCTCTGCCGGGGCATCCGCCCTGTCCGGCAGCGTACTGCTCTTTACCCCCGGCATCGCGGCAGTATATGCCCTGTTCATCATCCGGAGGAGCATGAAGGTTGGGCCGAAACAGATTGCCGCCCTTCTCCAGAAGGGGACCAAGTCCATTGTTCCGGTTGCAGCCACCATCTTTTTCGCCTACTGCATCAGCAACCTGTTTGAATCCCTTAACGTGGGCGCCAACATCGGGGCCATGATATCCGGGTGGGGACTGGGACTGGTGCCCCTGGCCCTGATCATCCCATTGTTTACCGCGGTCCTGGGCATGATACTCCCAGGTTCCTCCCAGGTAGCCATCTTTGGCACTGCCATTGTCTCTGTCATGGCAGCCGCGGGCGCCAATCCCTTCCTGGTTGCAGGCCTGCTTCCCGTTATCTGCGGCGCAATGGAAGGCATGACCCCTCCCCTGGCCCTTTGTATGTATACCGCCATGGGAATCTCAGGTTCCGCCATGAAAGAAACCACCCAGAACTGCATTATCTGGTGTGTCCTGCATTATCTGCTCAGTGTCCTTTTCCTCATTGGAATCATCCCCACGCTGTGGGTCGTATAGGAGGTATCGGTATGAAAAAAGGTTCCCAGATACTTTACCAACTCTTTGGCTGGGGCGCTTACATATCCATCTTTGCCGGCGCCGCCTGCTTTTTCGGTTTCGTGATTGCCCTCATCATTGGCGGCGGGACCGGCGCTGCCCTGGCCGTGATGATTAAAGGCACCTTTTTCCCAATCATCATTAAGCTGACCAGTTTCTCCGTGGCACTTGGACTGATTGGCATGTACTTTGGGAAGGAACAGGCCCTGTCCATGACAGCGGACAAAAAGGAAGCAGAAGAAGACCTGAAACGCAATCTGGACCAGGCCGGAAAGAAAGAAAAATAATTCCAGGGAGCAGATATAAATGACTACTTTAGGGTTATCACATTTATCAGGCGCATTACTGACCTTAATAATCATGGCCGGGGTGGGAATCCACTCCGGCCGTCAGGTAAAAAATGCCAGTGACTTTGCAATCGGAGGCGGCAGGTCCTCCTCCGTCATGGTTGCGGGCGCCATTATCGGCACCCTGGTGGGAGGCTCTTCCACCGTAGCCACCTCTCAGCTGGCATTTGAATACGGTTTTTCCTCCCTTTGGTTCTGCCTTGGCGGCGGTATCGGCTGCCTGTTCCTGGCCCTGTTTTTCGTCCGGCCCATGCGCAAAAGCGGATACCTGACCTTACAGCAGATGATACAGCATGAATACGGCCGGAAGGCCGGGCTCCTCACCTCTGTCCTGGGCGCTCTGGGTATATTTTTAAACATCATCGCACAGCTTCTGTCCGCCATGGCGCTGTTAGGCGCGCTTTTGCCCCTGCCTCCTTTTTTATGCGCGCTGCTGGTGGCAGGCCTTATGGTATGTTATGTGGTATTTGGCGGGATGCGGGGCGCGGGAACCATCGGCCTTATTAAAACCGTGCTGCTCTATGCCTGCGCCATCCTGTGCGTGGCCATTGTGTTCAGGAAAACCAGCGGTTTTAACGATTTGTATGAGAGCCTTCCCGGGGCACGTTATTTCAGCCTGTTTGCACGGGGTATCGGGGTGGACGGGGGCGCGGCCCTGTCACTGGTCATAGGGGTCCTTTCCACACAGACCTATGCCCAAAGCATTTTATCAGCCAAAAGCAGCCGTGCCGCTGTGGAGGGCGCCCTGGCCAGCTCACTCTTAATCCCGCCCATCGGGCTGGGCGGGGTGTATATCGGTATTTACATGAAAATGCTCTTCCCGGCCATGGACGCTGCCAGGACATTTCCACGGTTCATCATGCTCTACATGCCCGGATTCCTGGCAGGTATTTTCCTGGCAGTGCTTCTCATTGCCATCATCGGATGCGGGGCAGGACTGACCCTGGGAATCAGCAGCATCATTACCAGCAACCTGGAATCCCCTCTGGGCCTTGACCGGAACGAGAGGAAAAAACTGGCCTGTACCCGGATTTCTATTGTGGCCGTGCTGCTTGCAGCCGTGGTATTCACCATGGGGGACTTACAGTCAGTCATCCTTCAGTGGAGCTTCATGTCCATGGGTCTGAGGGGCGCGGTCCTGTTCCTGCCCATGTCCGGCGCCCTGTTCCTGCCTGGACGTATCCCCGCCAGATACGCGGTCCTGTCCATTATCGCGGGTCCCCTGTGCGTACTGGCCGGATCGGTTTTCATCCGCCTTCCCTTTGACCCGCTGTTTTTGGGGATGATTGTTGGGCTGGTGATTATGGCGGCCGGGTATGTGGACGGGAGGAAAAACAGCAGTGATACCTGTTCCTGTTCCAGATAACGGTTAAATACAGATGGGTGCTGCAGGTCATCCTATCTGTCCATGCCATTCAGCAGCAGCCTGCAATTGTTGTGGGACCTGTCCAGGGAAAGTGTCTTTTCAAAGGCTTCCCTGGCTTTTTCCATGTTGCCAAGGCCAAGATTGCCAAGGCCGATTACATAATAGCAGTGGGCCATGTTCTTTCTGGTAAAGTCCTCATTATAAATCATGAGTTCAGGATAGGATACAGCATCATTGCGGATTCCGTTAAAGAACATTTCCAGTTCCTTTTCAAGCATGGTAATATCCTTTTCATGATCCAGCTTTGTCTTGTTGAACAGCTGGTTCTTCATGATTACAAATACACTCCCAACAAATACCGCATTGGACAGGATGCTGAGCATAGTAATCACAAGTATGATCCTCTTTGTTATGCTCTGACGGTAAAACCTGTATTTTAACTGTTTAATCAATCCCTTCATACGCTTTCCCCCGCCTTGGATCCTGTACATGCAGACCCTGATATTAAATCTTACTATACGGTATTTCCTGGATTTTTACAAGTCCAGGGGTATTTAGGAAAATGTAATCCTGTATCAGCTGATAAAACCACTTTGATTCCGCTTTTCGTTATTCTTTCTTGACAATAACGCTTTTCCATTATAATATGGTAAATATTACTATATTGACTAATTGGAGGGTATTACAATGAAAAAAAGAACATTCGCGATTTTTTTAGCTGCATCACTGGGTGCATCCATATTGGGTGGGTGCTCAAAGGGCAATGAGGCCGGTTCCCCGGCAGTCTCAGCCGCCCCCTCAGCCACGACCCAGGACCAGACGGACGCCAAACAGGAGCAGACCGCTGCCTCCGCAAAAAGCAGCGCATCCGGCACCAGCCAGCCCGGCGCCGGGACATCCGCAGATAATCCAAAACTCCCCGACCTGACCAGCCATACCCTGATGATATACTGCGGCGCCGGAATGGCGGCGCCTTTCCAGGAAATCGCCGATGCATTCAAAGACGCCACCGGATGCCAGGTAAATGCCACCTATGCCAACGCGGGCCAGATCCAGTCACAGATAACCACTACCGAAGAAGGCGACATGTTTGTTGCCGGTTCCGGGGATGAACTTAAGCCCGTGGAATCCTATGTGGAGGACAAAAAGGATTTGGTAAAACACATACCTGTGCTGGCAGTGCAGAGCGGCAACCCCAAAAACATCACCGGGCTTTCCGACCTGACCGGGGATGGTGTAAGTCTTATCATGGGCGACGTGGATTCCACCCCCATTGGAAAGATTGCAAAGAAAGCCATGACCGATGCCGGTATCTTTGACCAGGTAAAGATTGAGGCAACCACGGCCACTGCTCCCCAGATGTCCACTGCCCTGGCCGCGGGGGAGGCCGATGCAGCCATTGTCTGGAAGGAAAACTGCGATGCAGAAGGTGTGGAAATCGTGGATACAAAGGACCTGGATCCATACATCAAGACCATCCCTGCCGCCTCCTTAAGCTGCGCTTCGGATAAAGACGCCCTTGCTGCGTTCAACCAGTACTTAGACTCTGACACGGTCAAAGAAATATGGGTAAAATACGGATATGAAATCGTGGAATAGGAACCACTGCAGACAGTATGATTTATTCTCAGCCATAACCATCGGGACAGCGCTGCTGGTGATATTCTTCATCGGCAGCGCAATCAGCGCTGTCATTATCAGCGGGATTCCCTGCTTTGCAGAAACCATACGTTCAGAGGAAGTCTTATTTGCATTCCGCCTGAGCGTCACCACTGCCAGCATATCCACTGTCATTGTAATGGCCCTGGCGCTCCCCACCGCCTACGCCCTTACGCGGACAGACATGCCATTTAAACGTCTGTCCGGACTGATGATAGAACTTACCCTCTCCCTTCCCTATATCCTTCTGGGGCTCAGCCTTCTCATAATCTTCTCTTCACCCGCCGGTAAATGGCTGAAGGAGCACGGTTTCAAAGTAGTCTTCTCCCCTGCCGGCATCGTGATGGCCCATATCCTGGTAAACCTTCCTTATGCTGTCCGTTTAATCCGGACTGCATTTGAAGCATCGGACCGGAGGCTTGAATTTATCGCGCAGACCTTGGGGGCTTCCCCCTGGAAATGCTTTCTTACCATCCTGCTCCCCCTGTGCCGGGGCAGCTTAACCAGCGCCTTCATCCTGACCTGGTCCAGGGCTTTAGGAGAGTTTGGGGCAACCCTTATGCTGGTGGGCGTGACCCGTTTTAAAACCGAGACATTGCCGGGCAGCATCTATCTGAGCATTTCAACCGGGAATAATCCCACGGCCATGGCCACAGCCATGCTTATGCTGATGATTTCCGGCTGTACCCTGGCGCTGGCCCAGGTGCTGGGGAAGTCTCCCTATGGACGCGAAAGGCAGGTGGGACATTAAGTGAAGGAAATCATTATCCACAATTTTACCGTGAAACGGGGTAGTTTTACACTGTATCCCCTGTCCCTTACCATTGAAAAAGGGGAAATCTTTGCTATACTAGGACGTACAGGGTCCGGCAAAACCGTGCTGCTGGAGGCCATTGGGGGCATGTTTCCTGGAACCGGCGGTTCTGTCCTGTATGACGGCATTGACGTCATGGAAATCCCGCCTTTTAACCGCAGGCTCGGCTTTGTGTACCAGGACCACGGACTATTTCCACACATGAAGGTTTATGACAATATTGTATACGGCCTGAAAATGCACGGCTTCACCAGGGCTGAGCAGGAGGAACGCGCATACGCCCTCATGGAAATGCTGTCCATAACCCATATCAGGAACCAGTATCCCGGTACCCTAAGCGGGGGAGAAAGCCAGCGCACCGCGCTGGCCAGGGCGCTGGCCCTTAAACCGGAAGTCCTTCTTCTGGACGAACCATTCTCAGCCCTGGACCCGGCTACCAGGCAGCAGCTTTACCTGGAACTTGAAAAAATACATGAACGTTTTCAATGTACCATAATCTTTGTAACCCATGATTTCACCGAAGCCAGGCTGCTGGCCAAAAGGGTAGGTATCCTGCTGGACGGCCGGCTGAAGGCAGTGGCTTCTGCAGACAGGCTCATGGATGGACACTATTGTGATGAAGTTGAACAATTTCTTGGGAGGGATTAAAAGATATGACAGGAGATGCAATTACAGCGGATACATTTTACAGGGAATTGAAGCACAGATTTTCGGAACTATTGGAAAATGAGGGAATCCTTAAGGAAAGGGTGGACATCAATACACGTTCACTGACGCCGGAGGAAGCCATCGGAATTACAGAACGCAGGGATTTCCCTATTATAACAGGCAAAGACGTGATGGTCCAGGCCGAATGTATGGGAGCCCTTGGCCAGGCATTTACGGATGCGCCTTCTGTTTACAGGGGGACGCTTAAAGATATATGCGCCCTTGATATAGAGACTGATTCCCATGACCGGGGATTGTTCATTGCCGCCCTCAACGCCGTGATGAAACACCTGGGGAAGGTGGAATGTACGGTCCACTGCCGGTGCGATGGCCCGGAACAGTGCGCGGCAGATGCAGCGGAGTATATTTCCAGCGTATACGGGCACCCCAGGATCGGGCTGATTGGATACCAGCCATCCCTGTTAGAACGCCTGTCCGGACAGTTTCCTTTGCGGGCAGCTGATTTAAGTCCTGTGAACATCGGCCAGACGCGATACGGCGTCCTGGTAGAGGATGGCGGGGCCCCCGGTGTCAGCCAGTCCATCTGCAGCTGGGCGGATTTGGTGCTGTGCACGGGAAGTACGGTCTGCAACGGAAGCATCGTGGATTTCCTCTACCTGAAGGATAAGATATTATTCTACGGTACGACCCTGGCCGGAGCTGCCGCGCTCCTTGGGCTGCCGCGGCTGTGTTTTGCGGACAGGTATCAGTGACGCCCAGCGTTAATATTGCGGCAGGGGTCTGTGTCTCACGGCGTAAATACGCGGATAGGGGGGTCTGTACCTTACGGCATTAATACGCCGACAGATATCAGTGCCCGCCGGCGTATTTACGCCGGGCATCACTGATACCTGTCAGCACATGTAAAACTCAAAATGATTTGAATACCGTTGTCTCAGTACCGTACTTTTCCAGCCGCTCCATCTGTCCGTCCCCCCTCACAGGGAATTTGCGGCCATCATACTTTTCCAGTGTGTAAGCCTCAAACCATTTCTCAAGCCGCCGGAACAGGTCAGCCTTAATGTTTCTGTACTCCGGATCATCGAAACAATTCTGCTCCTCATCCGGGTCTTTTTCTAAATCAAACAGCTCATGAGGTCCATAGGGCGTCCTGTATACCAGTTTATAGCGGTCGCCACGGATCATCCGCACAGGGCCGTATTCCTCATATACCACCACTTCCTCCCGTATCTTTTCCTTTTCTCCCCTTAGGATTGGTTTCATGCTGGTTCCGGGAAGGGAATCCATATACTGTTCCACCTGTGGATTCCTGGGCCAGAAGCTGCACCACCTTCCATAAAACTTTCGCATCTTCTGCGTATTATCTGAATCTGTACAGAAGTCACCACAATATTTCCCCTGACCACATTTAAAAGCCCCTGGTCCTTCATCTCATTCAGCGCCCGGTACAATGTCCTGGTGCTGACGCCGATGTCATCTGCAATATACATGTTCTTTACGTCCACCGTGCACTCATTACCTCCTGTGTGATATTCTTCCCAGTACCGGATGATATACAGCATCAGCTTTTCCCCGGTGGTGTGGAACAGGATATGGTCTGAGCGGTAGGAGGCCCTGGACAGCTTTGCACAGATATTTTTGATGATTTCCAGCCCCAGTTCTCCATTTTCCTTCAGGCTTTTAACAAAGTAATTGGTGTCTATCTCCAATACAATACAGGGTTCAAGAGCCAGGTTGGTGGAAAGGCTTGCCTTCCTTGGATTCACTGCCCGGTCAACGCCCAGGAACTCCGGCGCCTTCTTTCTGGACAGGAGATTTGTCTTACCATGTTCAGAGGAACGAAGTTCATAAAAGGAACCTGTAATAATGTAATAAACCCGCTTAATGATAACATCCTCCGTGGTTATATATCCACCCTTTGGCACGGACCTTGCACGGATGAAATCATTCAGATACGGCTTTATCATTTCCAAATCCAGGGTTCCCCTGCTGCTCTCCTGGTTTACCAGCTGTATCACGTTTAATAAAGTACTGTCTGTCTTTTCACGCATCGCATTCTCTCCTTAGACTTCCATATGGCCATATATTCAAGTTCTTAAGTTCAAATCATTACGATGTCTTAATCATAGCGGACTTTATGCCATTTTACTATGACACATGTCACATAAGCCTTTATCAAATCCAAACCTGTTCCTAAAAAGGTCCTTTGCTGAATCAACCTTACGATATTTTTGGTACTTTTTTATTGACAAACTAATTACACCAATCCATACTTTTATATATGGCAATTTCTTATGTTAAACTGCTTTTATTACTGGAACAATTATCGGCATTGGGATTTATTGGAGTATATAGAGGAAAATGATTCCACAAAGATTGAATGAGATAGGCCCCGAAACTTAATTCGGGCATCATCATGACAATATAATATATTTACCAGGGGAACCGATGGGGCGATATGTCCAGCCGCCTACTCATACAAAAGAAAGGGGCTGGTGCTCATGTATGTTACATATGGCGATTTATTTACCTTTGTAATCATGCTATGTGCAGTAATAACTCTTGTTTACATGCATAAAAAATAGCGTCCTTCACCTTGCCCGGTAGACGCTATTTTTTAGTAACTATCAACCGAGGTGGCTAGGCCTAATCTAGTCATCGGTTCTCTTGTTAAATATATTATATCGATTCCTAAAACTCCTGTCAACGTTTTTTCTTCCCTAATATGCTAAAGCCAGATACCCACTCAAAAAAAGGAACCGTAATTTTTTAAAAGGTTCGGTTCTTGTTTTTGTGAATAGGTACTCCTTGCAAAACCCCCAGTCAAAATGCTATAGTATAGTGAGGTTTGCATGTGAAAGGAGACATATCATGGTATCTTTGCCAGGAACCGGCGAAACCATATCAGGATTCACCGTGACTGAACTTGGATTCATACACATGCTGGGTGCCCGGACCGTGGAGTTTTACCACGCCCACAGCGGCGCCCGGCTTTTATATATACAGAACGATGACCCGGAACTGGGGTTTAACCTGATTTACAGGACGCCCCAGTTTGACGGCACCGACACGAACCACATACTGGAACACCTCCTTTTGTCCTCCTGCCGCAAATACCCCAGCAGGGATATTTTCTTTGACATGGACAATAAGAGTTATTCCACCTTCATGAACGGACTTACGGATAATACATATACCTGTTATCCCATATGTACACTGAGCCAGGAACAGCTGATAAAGCTGGTGGATGTGTACCTGTGCTGCATGGAGGAGCCGGATGCGCTGAAGGAGAAGAATTTTTTTTTGAGGGAGGCGCTGCGTCTGGAATTGGAAGAGCCAGATGGCCCCCTGTCCATGCAGGGCACCGTGCTCAGCGAGGACTGGGGCCATCTCACGGACATTCAGGAAAATGCCGACAGCTTCACAGCCAAAGCCCTGTATCCCGGGCTTCCTGCGTCCAACCTGCTTGGAAGGCTTCACCTTCACTACAGGGAACTTTCATTTGAACTTGTCAGGGAAGCATTTAACCGCTGTTATGATTACTCCAACTGCCTGATGGTGCTTTACGGGGATGCGGACTACCGGTCAGTACTTGAATTCCTTGACAAGGAACACCTGTCCCGTTACAAAGGAACGCACCGCTCCCTGCTGCCCGTCATGAATCAGGCGCCTGCCCCCGGCAAGCGCTGCCTTACAGCCAAAAGTCCTGCTTATGCAGACAGTCCCAGGGAACAGGCATCCATCATTGACTATGCCATCGACCTGACAGGCAGCAGCCAGGAGGAACTAATTTACTGGGATTTATTTACAGATGTTCTTGACAGTGACACCTCCCCCTGGCACCGGTGTGCAAGGGAAGCCGGCATTAACAACGTAATGGAGGTATATCTGGACCTTCTTCTGCCTGCCCCGTCCCTGCGTTTCCGTCTGAGGAATGGGGATGAAGAACAAAAGGATGGGTTCTGCCGTATCATCCGGTACGCGCTGCAGGAAATCAGCGCCAATGGGGTTACCCCTGAACTGTACCAGGCCGCCATGAAGGAAAACAGGCTAAGCGATGCATTAACCAGGGAAGGGTCCCACCTGGGATTTAACATTTCCGAGGAAATCGGCAGGTATTGGAGCCAGACAGGCAAAACAGACTATTTCCAGCTCTACGAAACAGCCTCCCGCAGATTCGCCCATGACAACAGCCAGTCCATCCTTAAAATGCTGGCTTCCCAGGCACTTGCCCCTGTCACCAGCGCTGTTGTGGTAACGTCGCCCTGTCCCGGAATGGCGGAGGAACTGGAAGAGGAAAAGGAACAGTACCTGAAGGAAACACTGGCTTCCATGTCCATGGATGAGCGGCAGCGCCTGTGTAAGGACACGGCAGCTTTCCGCCAGTGGAATTCCATGGATTGGGGCAATATGGATTTCCTCATACATCCAAAAGACCTTCCGTCCCCAGCACCGGGCGCTCCCTTCCGGAAAAAGGAATTTGGGACCATGACCAGCTACACCGCCCCAGCCGGCGTGGACGCGGTTGGAAGCTACCAGATATACTTTGACCTGAGCCTTATTCCCCAGGAGGAACTTAAATTCCTGTCCCTGTATCAGATGCTGCTCACGGAACTGGATACAGGCCGGTATACGGTGGAACAGCAAAAAACCCTGGAGCAGGAATACCTTCACGACTGTACCTTTGACGAACTCTATCTGGATTCTGCGGCCGGCGCCGACAGCCGCCCCATGATGACCGTATTCTGGTACGGACTCACCGCGGACTTTGGGGAAAGCCTGGATTTCCTTCTGGATATTATGGGCGGAGGGGAATACGATGATATTCCCACCATACTGCGCATCCTTGAAAAATATCTCCCTGATTACGACCTGTCCCGGGCCGATATGGCCTCTTCCCTGTCCTTCAGCCTGGCAGAAGGCTATATCAGGCAGGAATGCAGGTTCAGGAACCTGCTCAATAGTCAGGACGTTTATTATTTCCTGAAGGATGTGGCAAAAAAACTGAGGGAAGAACCGGAATCCGCCAAAGAGATAACAGACACACTCCGGCGTATAGCCGCTGCCATATTATCCGGAAGCCGTCTCACGTTCATGGCATCCGCAAATCCGGATGTCTTGGGGGACGTGGAACAGGAAGCCATAAGGCAGCTGGGTAATATTGGAGGAAGCCAGGGTACCATGAGTCAGATGGGTGTCCTTGGAAGAAAACAGGATGCCATATGGCAGCTGGATGTCCTCGGAAGAAAACAAGATGCCAGACAGGCAGACGGCGCCAGTGGGGCAGATAGCGGGGCGGCCAGTGGGACAGCCAGTGGGGACTCCAGCCTTGATGCACAGGTCCGGTATCCATCCTTCATCCTGCCGCCTCAGAAACAGAAGCTGGCCATATGCGTGGACGCCCCTGCCCAGGAAACCCGTATGATGGGGGACTTTCGCTCAAATGCAGGCTTTAAAGGCAGGTATCTCCCCTTCCTCATGGCATGTGCGGATAAATACCTGAAGCCCGCCATACGTTATCAGGGCGGGGCATATGACAGCGGAATTGACTTTTACATTCCAGCCGGATATTTTACCTTGTGGAGCACTGCTGACCCCGAAGTCAGGTCCACCCTGGAACTGTTCTCCAATACGGGAAAGGCGCTCTTGGACATTTCCCTGACACAGCAGGACCTGGACGGTTATATCCTTAGCGCCTACGCCCAGGCACTGCCTCCTGCCGGAACGCTGAATAACCGTATGCGCTATATGCGCCGGGCCATGGCCGGAATTGACACGGAACAGATTAACCTTATGATTGCGGACATAAAAAATGCCCGGCTGGAGCACCAGTATGAGGCATCCCAGATCATCCATGACTTATTGGAACAGGGACCGATCGTGACAGTGGGCAATGAACGGGCAATCCAAAAGAGTGCCGGGTGCTTTGACGAAATCATTGTTTACAGGCCATAAGCCATAAACGCCGTCTGCCAGGAAATCATCCCGGCAGGCGGCGTTTTACACGGTACATTATCCTGTTATACTATAACTGAATCACGAAATCCTTAGATGCTTCACCATTTACCACGTAGTAGGCCGCATTCTGCTCTGGCGAAATATAAAGCTCCAGGGTCTTGATTCCAACGCCCTTATGGGCTGCCAGATATGCCTCCTCGGCTTTCTTGAGAACGTCCTTCGCCATTATCTGCTTCCCTGCAAACTCTACAACTACGGTCCTGCCTGCCTCATGGAAGGTGTCCTGCGCTTCAGCCGCACCGGCAGTGCCCTTCTTCTCAGACACACATGCTGCGTCCTTCTGTGCAGCTGCGCTGACAGTGCCTTTTTCCTCAGCAGCGCATACAGCGCTTTCTTTCTTAACTGCCTGCACAGTCTCCGCTGTATCCGCTTTAGCTACGGCCGTAGCTGTATTCCTTCTCGGTCTTGCCATTCCATTTCCTCTTTTCATTTATACATTTTCTATGAAAATTATACGGCTTATCCCCAATATCTGTCAATGACGCGGTTATGCAAATTGGGGTGGGTTCTGCGCGGATTTCTGTTAGCATTAACGGTTTACTTTTGGATTAGCATGCCGGATGTACGGCATTTTAATGAATGTATACTTATTCATGCAGCTAAGCTGCCGCTGTTTGAAGGCACCGAAATGGACAGAAAATCTGCCAAGGTGATTTTTTGCTGAACAGCATTTCCTATTTTATAAAAATACTTGGCAGGAATAAACTGACCTGCGGGATAAAGCTAACCGCAAGCAGTGTTACAATCATGCAGACATAAAAGGGCAGCGCTGCCTTTACAATCCGCTCAATGGATACCTTGGAAACAGCCGAGCCAATAAACAGGCATGTTCCCACCGGAGGTGTGAGAAGGCCGATTCCACAGTTAAGGACAATAATAATCCCAAACTGGACCGGATCAATTCCGATACTTTTTGCCAGTGGCAGAAGAATCGGAGTGGCAATCAGGATAATCGGCGCCATGTCCATGATACACCCAAGGAACAGCAGGATTATATTGATAAGGAGCGTAAGCACAATGGGATTGTCCGTGAGCCCCGAAATCGCCATGGAAGCCAAATCCGGTACATGAAGGTATGTAAGGCAGTATCCGAATATGCTGGATGTGGCACACAAAATCAATACGATTGACAATGTGTCAATACATTCCCCCAACACCCTCCAGACACCTTTCCAGTCCAGTCCCCGGTAAATGAATACACTTACCAGCATACTGTATATCACGGCAATTGCAGCTGATTCCGTTGCCGTAAAAATGCCTCCCACAACACCTGCCACAACAATTAATACAGCCGCCAGCGCCCAGAATGACTTACTCAGCTGGCGAAGAAAGACTTTTATATCAAACGTCTCTCCCTTGGGATAATTTCTCTTAACCGAGATAATATAGGAGCCTATCATAAGTGAAACCGCCAGCAGTGCGCCGGGGATATACCCCGCCATGAACAGTGCCCCTACCGATACTCCTCCAGCCGCTGTTGCATAGATTACCATGTTATGGCTGGGCGGGACCAACAGACCTTCCACAGAGGATGTGATGGTGACGGCTGTGGAAAAGTCATCGTCATATCCCTGCCCCACCATCATAGGTATCAAAATATTACCCAGCGATGCGGTATCAGCTGTTGCCGAACCTGATATACCTCCGAAGAAATAAGATGCCACAATATTAACCATGGCCATTCCCCCGCGCATCCATCCAACCAGTGAATTGGCCAAGGCAATCAGCTTTTCTGATATCCCTCCCGTCCCCATCAGGCATCCCATGGTTATGAAAAACGGTACTGCCATCAGGGAAAATGAATTCAGCCCTTTTACCATCTGCTGACAGACATTGCTAAGAGGCATACCCAGGTACATAAGACAAAGGGTAGACGCCGCTCCCACTGCAAATGCAATATTCACCCTAAGCAGTATCAAGGCAAAAAATGTAATCAGCAAAACTGCCACTGCGGTTGTATTAACTACCATTCATCCTTACCTCCCTTTCCGGACATGGTCCTGATATGCCTATAAATTGCTTCCAGTTCAAACAAAATCATAGCAAATCCTGCAAAGGCAACCGGAACATATAACCAGAACTTAGAAAGCCAAGGAAGGCTGGTATACATGCTTTTTTCCCCGACCCTGACAGCATATGACCATCCCTCCCACATCATGATACCTGCAAAAACCAGAACCACCAAGTCTCCAAACAGATCTAATATCCTAACCAGCTTTTCAGGAAGATAACGGTCCAGTGCCGTCATCCTTATATGGGCCTGGCGTTTGACGGCCAGGGCCGCGCTCAATAATGCCATATAAATCATACAGGTCAGGACAATCTCTTCACTCCAGGCCGGGTCAGGCATAAATGGCACATACCTGCCCAGCACTGCAACTGAAGTTATCCCGATATCTGCAACCAGCAAAATCTTGCAGATAAACATGATTATCTGATAGAAACGGGTATAAAACCCTTCTATTGTCTTTATTTTTGTGTTCAACAGCGCTTCATCCCCTTTCTACGACTCAAATACTCCACCCTGTATCCTAACCGTTTATTTCAAATTAACAATCTGCTTATATTCATTTTCATATCCAGCCGTATACTCAGAGATAATACTTTGGCAGGCATCTTTCCATGGCTGCTTGTCTGCCACCTCGATGAATGTAACGCCTTTTTCTTTCAGACGTTCCTTACTCTCCTCTTCAATCTTACTGGAAAGTTCCCTGCAATATTGGCCGGCAGCCTTGCCGGCTTCTGATACAGCAGCTTTCTGGCCGTCCGATAATTTATTCCACGCATCCTCCGTTATAATGACTTCGGAAGCGCTCATGGTATGGCCGTCTTCAATCAGATATGGTGCAACTTCATTAAATGCATTAGACTCATATAATGCCGTGGGTTGGTCTGCCCCATCCACAACGCCGGACTGAAGGCTTGAGTATAATTCATTAAAGGAAATAACCGTAGGCGACGCTCCCAGCTGGTCCACCACGCCAGTTAAGATAGGATCCGAGGATACCCTGATTTTCTTTCCCTTCAAATCCTCAATGCCCTTGATTTCAGCGTTAAAAAAGAAGTGACGGAACCCTTCCTCCATAAGGAACAGTCCTTTTACGCCAAGACCTAATCCAGAGGGTTCATCCAGAATCTTCTGCCCCATTTCGCTTTCTGCAAACTTCCAATAATGCTCCCTGTTGTCAAATGTAAATGGTACACTTGGAAGGGCAGAAAGCTTACCGCCGTAATTAGTCAGGGCAAAACAGGAGATACGGGCCATATCAACCGTTCCCCCACCTGCCGTCATATTATCCAGCACATCGTTTTCTGCCCCCAGGACACCGGATGCCTGGATATCGATTGTCACGGAACCATTGGACAGGGACTCCACCTGCTCCTTAAAGAAACTTCCCACCTGGCCGTCAAGAGAGTCTGCCGGATTGACCTCTGCATAGGTCAGTATGATACTGGCTTCTTTTTGCCCTGCTTCCTGGGTGGTCTGACCTGCCTGTGTTCCCGGTGAATCCTCCTTTTTAGCACCTGAGCCGCAGGCGGCAAGGCCGCCTGCTAATGATACTGCTAATATGATAGACATTAATTTCTTCAGCTTCATAAACTCCTCCTTAATGGAAATACTCCACTTCAAATCCAACAATCTCTCCAAGTTCCTGTAATTCCTTCACATGGTTGCCATAGATAATGGCCTGATGATGTCCGTATCCTCCCTTTGCCAATGCCTGGCGGAATTCCCTTGCCCCGCCTTCAATTTCATAATATACGGCCGGGCTGCAGTATACGGGACGGAACTCACAGCTGATTGTATGTCCCACTGCCACCATCATCTTGGTTCCCTGACGGTTAAAACGTCCAAATGTAACAACCTGCCCCTCTTCCTCAGCCATATCCACATGATAATGGGCGCCCCAGCCTTGGGTTGTGAAATGTCCAATCTCATACTTCTGTTCCGGCTGGTCAAATCCGCGCATCCTGCGTACCGGCACAGCATGGTGTATTTCAAGCACATCATGGTCAAAGGTCTGTCCCGGCTGGGTTAAAAGCTTAGGCATTCCCAGTTGTTCCAGCGTCTTGCTGCCTGCCAGTACCAGTACGGGATTCCCCATGAACACGCTTTGACGGGTTAGGTACATCATCATCATCATTGCCATCCAAACAGCCAGATCCTCCTCACAGGCAGACGGAATCCTGTCATCCTTATTCAAGGAATGGGTCATACAGGGAACACACTTATTCTGCTGCGGCAAACGGCTTGCACATAATTCCTTACATGGGGTTGTAAATGCGTTGCAGTCATATTTTTCCATCATTCTACGGACCGCATGGAAATATCTTAAATCATTGCACAGATACTCCTCGCTGATTTCAACCTTTTCAGCCCCATCCAATAACGCCCTGGCTTCCTGGTGAAGGCTTTCATCAGCCTGGATTTCGTCAAAATATTTAAATACCTGCCTGAAATCAATCCGGTTGTTGCGGATTCCATAGCGTGTAAACAGCTTTACAAGGTCGCAGCAGCTGGTATTTACGGATGCAGGTGTCTGTTCCGCATTGGATAGAATCAGGATTTTAGTATTGGCAACTGCCTTTCGCACCTGGAGATAGGTTAAAAGACGGTTATACTCATCAAAATCATGAGCCATATATGCTTCAAGGCCGATATCACGGTAATAGCCAATCAGGTCGATAGGGGTAGGTCCCAGGTTAATCATGGAAACCGGCTTATTCAGGCGCTCAATTCCAGGAACCCGGTAAGTAATCAGATACAGGTCCACCTCATGGTTCTGAGGCATCAGCTTTTCAAATTCAGAATCCCTCATCACAAAGCTCTCATCAAACTCCATATAAGCGGGCTCCATCAGATTACAGCGGGTCAGATCCAGATTATCCTTTAATTCGTCATACCATATCTTAAACTGCTCTTTTCCAACCCTGCGCTCATATTCCGGTGTTCCTTCTTCCATCACGCCTACACGGCATGGACCTTCCCACCAGTCCGTATGTACCAGGTTGCTGAAGATTGGTTTTAAATTCACCTTTACATCCATTGCATATTTCATATCTGCTCTCTCCTTTTACACTTTTAATTTAAACTTAAGGCGGCCAACCTTTGATAACATTTCAATATCCCATTCTGTTTAATTTCCGGATAAATCACCTCATCAGATATATAATCAGGAAACTCCGGCGGATGTCCTTTTACATCCTGTATGTACTGCAAATTATACATCTTATCCAAAATGGCGAGGACCCCCTTCACCAGCAGCGAATCACTATCGCCTGTAAACTTAACCCTTCCCTTGGTTTCCTCTGTTCTCAGCCAGATTGCTGTCTTGCATCCCCCAATCCTATACAGTTCTGTCTTTATATCCTTATCTCCCATAAATCCCATTCCCAGCCGCATCAGATAATCGCACTGGGAACCAGCGTCGTTTAGCTGTAACAGATCAACAATCACTTCTTTTTCCACCTCTGCAATTCCCATTAAAACCTCCCAGGATGTCTTCCAGTGCCTCTGCCATATAGTCAATTTCTTCCCTGGTATTATAAATAGCAAGGGATATGCGGCATATGCTCTCTTTTCCCATCCTTCTTATAAGCGGATAGGCACAGTGGGCGCCGCATCTGACCGCGATTCCCCGATTTGCAAGAAGCACTCCCAAATCATAGGCCCCAAGATGTTCTGCCTCCAATGTGATGACCGGGGAAATGATATCCGGCCCCAATATATGTATTCCGTCCAACTGCCCCAGCCGTTTCCTTGCATAGACCGATAACTCCGCTTCGTACCGGACCAGGCTGTCAAATCCCTGTTCCTTAAGATATGTAATAGCTGCCTCCAGCCCCAGGATTCCTGCAATATTCTGCGTCCCTGCTTCAAATTTACCGGGTTCTGTCTTGTAGGAGATGATGCCGGTGTCCCCTTTTTCCACCATGTCACCGCCATACAGATAGGGCGGCATTTCCTTTAAATACTCCCGTTTTCCGTACAATACCCCGGTTCCCATGGGCCCATAAAGTTTATGCCCGGAAAAACACAGGAAATCACATTCCATTTGATTTACTGATACAGTCTGGTGTACGATTTCCTGTGATGCATCTACCAGGACACGTGCCCCCTGCCGGTGGGCTTCCCTGATCATGATATCCAGACTTGGACGGAATCCGGTCACATTGGACATCGCTGTCACTGCAACCAATTTGGTCCGTCCATCGATTAACGACAGCACTGCCTGCGCGTCAAGGCTTCCATCTTTATCTGCCTCTGCCACACGGAAATCTGCTCCGCTTCTTTCGCACCAGTGTTTCCAAGGGAAGAAATTGGAGGAATGTTCAAGCTCTGTCACAATTACATTGTCCCCGGGCCTGACCCATGCTTCAAACAACGCACAGGCAGCCAGGTTAATGGCTTCGGTGCTGCCTTTTGTAAATACGATTTCATCTGCATATTCCGCATCAATCCAATCCCGTATGCACTCCCTGGCCTTCTCATACATATTCGATGCATGGCTGCTCAGAGGATAACTTCCCCGATGTATGTTGGAGTTTTCATACAGATAGAAATTTCTCAGACGTTCCACCACCGCCAAAGGCTTCTGGGCCGTGGCGCCGTTATCCATATAGACAAACGGCTGTATCTGGTTTTGGAATATAGGAAAATCTTCCCTTATCCTGCTGATATCCAATTCCTATGCCTCCTTCAGACGCTTTATAAATGCTTCAGCAAGCTGGTCCATGGTTTCAATGTCTACTGCCTCATCATCTTCCAGTGTTATACCCAGTTCCCTTTCCATGAACATGAACAGAAGGGTTTTCTTCTGTGCAGCCAGACTGGTCTGGTGGCAGTCATATTTCTTGATCTGCTGCCTGATTACATTATCAGAAAGGCCACCCGCCCTCATGACCTGCTGCTTAATACCCGTGATTACCAGATTCTTTATCTGAGGCTCGTCGACTTCTGGAATCATCAGCTTAATGCATACTGCCCTTCTTAAAAGTCCCAGCACCATTTCTTTATCAAGACGGTCCGCAGGGAGTGCCCGTATATCAGATAAGATAGCTGCTGCTTTCTTTGTATTTTTAACAATATCATCAATCACGGTCTTATCCCCCTGTCCTTCCCTTGCTTTATATCCTGACATTGTTTCTGCCTGCTGTTCTTATATCAAGCATTATACATAAAATACCCTCCATTTTTTTTGCACTTTATGTACATTTTTTTGCAAATCCTTCAAATCGTGGTATAATAAGACCATAATTCCCACCAGTATTCATGCAATACAGTGCTGGGAATCAGCAGGGGGATGATTTTAGCAGATGAATCAATCATATTCTCGATATACAGAGTGTTTTCCGGAAGAATTTTCTATCCGGCATAAAATAACAGAAACCACAGAAAAAAAGAATTTCCACCTGCATAAGCAGCTGGAAATCATATTTGCCCTTTCAGGCAACCTAAAATGTAAATTTGAAAGCGGGATAACCCATATTCCCCGAAATGGGATGATACTGTTAAATCCAATGAACCTGCACTATATCTTTCCGGAGGAAGAATCCGGAATCTGTGACCGGTTCGTTCTATACTTTTCCTCCAGCTATATCTCCTATCTTTCAACTCCGGAAGTCAATCTGTTGGAATGCTTCCTCCTGAACCACAGCGGACAGCCCGTGGTTCTCTCTGTACCGGATAATCAGCTGGAAGGATTCCTTTCACTGCTGCACCGGATGGAGGCTTATCAGAATCCCGATAACCCATACGGACAGGACCTTCATACCAAGTTCCTGTTGGGGCAGTTCCTCCTTCTGACAAACCAGCTCTACTTCCAGCAGTATGGAACTCCCCATTCCGTATCCTTTCAGAATCATGCCCAGCAGGTATCTGATATGTGTGAGTACATTGGAAATCATTATGACACAGCTCTTATCACGGAGGACATTGCCAGGCATTTCCTAATCAGCAAAACCCAGCTGTATTATATCTTCAAGGAAGTGACCGGAATAACGGTAAGCGAATACATCACGGAATACCGCATTACAAAGGCCAAGGATTTTCTTATTAATACGGACCTGTCTGTGGAGATGATAAGCCAGGCAGTGGGTTATATGAATATCAGTTCCTTTTCCAGGGTATTCAAGCTGAAGGCCGGATGCAGCCCTCTGCAGTACCGTAAAAAACATGCTCCATCTTTAGACTGATGTCTGCTAATTCAGTCCCCCTCTGCCAGGCTTAAGACCACCTCAGATGCCAGAAGCATACCTGCCATTGCAGTGACATATGCATTGCATCCACTTGGGCGCCTCCTTTGGGTACATTTCCTTGCCCTGTCAGGAGGGCAGCTGCAATGGCTGCAGTCACTGTAGGTTCCGTCATCCCCAGACGTTCCCGGTTCTTCCCTGGAATATACCACCCTCAGCCGCCGGATACCATGGCTATACAGCATATCTGACAGCCCCCTTGCAGATGCGCCCTGATGTATGCTGAATATATCCCCTGCCTGGAATGCGGAGGGATTCACGCATTTTCCCGTATCCATGCAGCTGATTACAGGTATATGATACTTTCCGGCTAATATTATTAACGCAATCTTATCCTCTGGCACATCCATGGTATCTACGATATAGTCATATTCCAGAATGGGAGGAGGGTATGCCCTCAGCAGGTTCTCCGCCTGTTTCCTGTCAATCAGTTCCACTGTCCCTATGCCACTTTTAACAAGTGTTTCCGCAGTATAACTACCCACGCAGCCCCTGCCAAATACAGCGACCCGTGCTCTTCCAAGCTTCTTTGCATTTTCCATTTGAATCGAATCAAGATAGCGGTTCCTCTGTTCTTCCTGCATACTTCCATTCCCCTTTGTATATAAACCTGGCACAGCCTTGCGTAAATAATTGTGGTATGTTCCCTTGTTATTCGTCCAATCAACTATTCCCATAGATTTAGTATGATTATATCGTGACAAATACCCTGTGTCAAGACAGTTGCCTGGTTATCATACTGCATCATCCCATACAGCCAATTTCTGATAAAAAAGAAAAAACACCGCGGCCCGGACATTCCCCATCCAAGCCACGGTATTCCCGCAATATCCATCCAATAACATCAATCATCCAATTCCGCCGTACACAATCCCCAGAATAAACACAATCACAGCCAGCGGCACATACACATATCTGGACAGCGGGCCAAAGAAGCTTCCCAGCGGCTTTTTCCTGCCCTCCTTCAGTTCCTTGGCAATTTCCCCGAATCCCAGCACATAATAAATGGATACCGCGCCCAGTACCGCGCCAAAGGGCACCACGATGATTGTGATGAAATCCATCCATGAACCTACATTCGGTTCAGCTTCCAGGAAAATCCCCACCAGCAGCGCAATCCCGCTGCAAAGGGCAACCGCCGTCTTTCTGGAAAGACGGAACCTGGTCTGCCAGGATTCACTGACCGCCTCAAACATGTTAATCAGGCTTGTAATACCTGCAAAAGCCACGGACAGGAAAAACAGACCCGCGAACAGGCGGCCCATGGGCATCTGACGGAATACATTTGGCAGGGTGATGAACATCAGGGGCGGGCCCGCATTGGGTTTAATCCCAAAGGCAAAAACAGCCGGCATGATGGCCAGCGCTGCCATCATGGCCGCCACCGTATCAAAAAAGGCGGTGCGGATGGACGCCTTTGGTATGTCCTCTGATTTGGACAGATACGTTCCGTATACAATCATTCCTGACCCAGTGATGGACAATGAGAAAAATGCCTGGCCCATGGCCATGACCCAGGTATCTACCTTAAGTAAATCGCTCCAGTCCGGTGTAAACAGGAACTTATATCCCTCCACTGCGCCAGGAAGGAATGCCACACGGATTGCAAGGACGGCAAACAGGACAAAGAAAGAAGGCATCAGGACCTTATTAATCTTCTCAATCCCTTTTGTGGCGCCAAACATCAGGATGGCTGCGGCAATGACGATAACCAGCACATGCCAGGGAACGCTTCCGAAATTCCCCGTGGCCTGGCTGAAATAGGCGGCCGCGTCCTCAGTCAGGATTGCCCCGGTTACCGAACCGGCCAGGGCGCGGACCACCCAGCCCACGATGATTGCATATCCGATGGCAATTCCCAAAGATCCCAGTAACGGTATCCAGCCCAGGATATAACCCAGCCTGCCTTTTCCTATCCGGTTCCAGCAATATTCGTAGGCGCCCAGTGTTCCGGTCTTAGCCCGCCTGCCAATGGCAAATTCCGCTGACAGTCCCACCAGTCCGAACAAAACAATAAATAAAATATAGGGAACCAGGAATGCTCCGCCGCCATACTGTCCCACACGGTACGGAAACATCCATATGTTGCCCATTCCAACAGCAGAACCCACACAGGCCAGCACAAATCCAAAACTACTGCCAAAACCGCCGTTCTGGTGTACGGTTCCTGATACAGGTTCCTTACTTCTCTGCTTGCTCATAACTTCTCCTTTGGATGTAAATTTTCATGGTCCGTATCCGCTGCAGGGCAATTATAAAGACTCCCTGGAATGACAGATTGCGGACCATCTTTCTTATAGTACCCCATTTACATCGATTAGTCAAAGTTTTAAAGTCAAAAAGTCCGGGAACCCATATTAAAATGTGCCTGCCGCTTACGCCAGATACGTCACCAACGGAATCGTCACCACCGACAGCACCGAGGTAAGCGCAATGCTCTTGGCTGAAATACTCCCGTCCGTTGTGCCATACTCCTTTTCCACCATCATCACCACACTGCCCACCGGCATGGCCATGAGAAGGATGAAGATGCCGTAGGATACCGGGTCCACGGGAAGCAGCTTCATAAGCGGTATACAGATGGCGGGTATTACCAGCAGACGTATGGCGGAAAGCACCAGCTGCTTTTTATCCGTCACCAGTTCCCTAAGGTCGGACTGGGCCACCATGATTCCCACGGTCATCATGGACAGCGGTACGGCGGCATTGCCCACACTGTCCACGAATGTGCCCATCACCTCCGGCACACGGATGTGGAATGCAAAGATAAGGATGGCGGCCGCGCATGCCCCTGTCCCTATGTTAAATACCTTTTTCCATGGCAGTTCCGGCTTCTGTCCGTCAGCTGCCGGGGCATTTCCCATGGCAAGGAGTATGCCGTAGGAATAGACCAAAAGGTTATAGCCCACAATATAGAATGCCACAAATATCACTGCCTCTTCACCGTAAAGGCTGCGTACCAGAGGAATCCCCATAAATCCCAGGTTGGGGAATATCATCATCAGGCGGTAGCAGTTGACCTCGGCGGCGGAAAGCCCCATGATCCTGGCAAATATCTTGCTGAGCAGTATCAGCACCACAAAAAAGACAGCCACCAGGATAAGATTCTCCGTAACCATGGCCGTACTGTATGTAATTGTTTTGTTCAGGACACCTGAGATAATCAGACACGGATTAAAAATGTTGATAATTGCAGACGAAAGGCTCTTGGCGCCTTCCCCGGATACAATCCCTTTCTTATATGCAGCATAACCCGTCAGCATCATAAGGAACAAAATCAGCATCTGCTTTGCAATAATTCCTGCATTCATTCTTATACCTTCTTTATTTACATTGATTCATCCATTGTAGCTGATTCCTTATGTATTTTCAATGCATTTTCAACGGTTCGTCCTAAAACCCCTGAAAATAGGTTGAGCCGGTAGAAAAGGCCTCCTGCCAATCCCACCGGCTTATATATATGTGCATCTATATGAAAAGCTCTGACTGCTTGTTTATGGTTAAAGTATACCTGGGATTTGTGACCTAAGTTTGACCAGTTACTAAATAGTTTATAAAGAGACTTAAGAAAATATGACATTATCTTTTGAATATCTTTTATTTTCTTTTATTGACATATAATATTATATGCTGTATAGTATAAATATATTATACGACGTATAATATGATGAAACAAATAACATTCAACCAACAGAACAGAGGGATGCTTATGATATTCAACACAGGATCTGCACTTTTGGACGCAATCGTATTGGCTGTGGTCTCAAAAGATGCGGATGGGACATACGGATACAAGATTACCCAGGATGTGCGATGCGCCATCGACATATCCGAATCCACCCTATATCCCGTGCTCCGGCGCCTTCAGAAGGAGGACTGCCTGGAGGTTTACGACATGGCCATTGACGGCAGGAACCGCAGGTATTATAAGATTACGGAAAAGGGACGGGTACAGCTGAATTTGTACCGGGGTGAATGGGTAACTTATTCACAGAAGATATCCCAGATATTTAAGGAGGCTAATCTATGACCAGGGATGAGTTTATGAAGGAGCTTGCGTATCTCTTACAGGATATTCAGGACGAGGACAAGGAAGACGCGCTTCAGTATTACATGGATTATTTTGATGAAGCCGGTCCGGACCGGGAAGCGGATGTGGTAAGGGAGCTTGGAAGTCCTGAACGGATTGCTTCCATCATCCGGTCCGATATAGCTGGGAATCTGAAGGACGGAGGGGAATTTACGGAAAGCGGCTATAAGGATGAACGCTTCAGGGACCCCAATTATCAGGTTGTCAAGCGCTTCGACCTGCCTGAGGGCAGGGAACCAAAGTGGCAGGAATCACGCCGGGATGACAGGGAACGCCAGGATGGGAGGCAGGAGAATGTCCACGGCGCACAGGGAAGCCGGGACAGCTGGCAGGAGAATGTCCACGGCGCACAGGGAAACCATGGCCGTCCCCGCCCCAGAACCAGCGGCCCCCTTAAGGTAATCCTGTGGATCATCCTCATCATCGTTGCCGCACCCGTGCTGCTGGGCATCGGAGGCGGCGCCCTGGGGATTGTGGGCGGTCTGCTGGGAATCCTGGTGGGCGCTCTGGTATTCATTGGGGTGCTGACCATTGCCATGCTCATAAGCGGTGTTGCCATGGTGCCCTATGGAATCGTACACATATTCATGCACCCGTTAAACGGATTCCTGATTTCCGGGACCGGCCTTATCTTCCTGGGCGTGGGAGTGCTTTTACTTGCCCTTGCAGTGCTGTTTTACGGAAGGTTCATCCCTTACCTCATACGCGGCATTGTCAATAGCCTGAACCGTCTGCTACACAAAAGGAGGTCATGACCATGAAGAAATTTATCAAAATCTGCGCGCTGACCGGACTTATACTCCTGCTGGCGGGAATCGGCATTACCTCTGTATCCGCGGCCCTGGGCGGCAGGTACTCAAGTTATCTGCCCCGGCGCATCTGGTCCATGGTATGGGATGATGAAGATTATATGGAGCATGGATGGAACGATGATGATTTTTCCGATACCCATGATTCCGGTAAGGGCTGGGTCAGATGGACCGAGGACACGCTGCGGGAGGGCGGGACTGCCGGCCAGAACCCGGGTACGTTTTCTTCCATCCGGAAACTGGATATCGATGTGGACAAATGTGTCCTGCGTGTATATGAACAGGACGGCATTTCCCAGATAGAAGTCAATGTAAATGATAAGTACGGCGCCACCCAGTGCTATATGGATAAGGAAACCCTGAAAATCAAGCGGGAACAGAAACGCCGCCGGGGCGAGGATATCCGCATCGAAGTCCTGGTTCCCACGGGCTATGAATTTGATAAGATTTCCGTTGACATGGGCGCTGCCGAATGCCAGTTCAGCCAGATATACACCAACAAGCTGGATATTGACACGGGCGTGGGCGCTGTCACCTTTACCGGAACAGTTGCCGGGGATGTGGAACTGGAAACCGGGGTCGGGGATGTGACCCTGAACCTGACCAGCCCTGAACAGGATTATAATTACAGGATTGAATGCGGCGTGGGCACCATTCAGGTGGGCGGTTCCAGCTATACCATGCTGTCCCATGAAACCCATATCAACAACAACGCAGCCTACAACATGGAACTGGAGTGCGGCGTTGGCTCAATAAAAGTTAACTTTAGCGATAGCGTATAGATAAAGGAGAATTACTATGGAGAAAAAATTGTACCGGTCCAATACCAACAAAATGCTGTGCGGGGTATGCGGCGGAATCGGGGAATATTTTAACATTGACCCCACCATCGTGCGCCTGATATGGGCCATCTTCATCTGTTCAGGCCCCGGCATCCTGGCCTATTTCATCGCGGCCCTTATCATGCCCTTGGGCGAGGATTAAGCCGCTGCTTCACACAGTCCAGTATATACTGGAAAACAAGAGGCAGCGTGATTGCCCACAACAGATAAAATACCCTGAACTGAGGCAGGTCTTTTGGGAAATAACAATACCAAAGGTCTGCCTTATATTGTTCAAAACTGAATCCTGTAAACATTGACGTGTATTTTGCAAGGGCCGCGAACACGGTTTTTAAGACCATCAACGCCATGATATGGTGCATCATCACCGCATACGTATGGCTTCCGAAATAACGGACTGCCGGACTGTCCTTCCATGCAGAGGCCGCTGTGCGTGACACCCTGAGCCAGAATGCGATTCCGGTTGCAGCGGTTATGTAGGGAAGGATATATCCGGTGAAACCATTGCAGAAAGCCACCGAGTAAATAAGGGGACGCCCCCATACTGCCAGCCCCAGCTGGACGGTCAGAAGGCCCCCGTAATACCATATGCCGGAAATCCGGTCCTTCTCCTCCAGTTTCTGCCTGTACAGAGTACCCCACTGGTAACAGGGAAGCAGGAACATCATCCGTACCAGGGTCAGCCAGCCCTGCTCAAACCTGCCGCTTAAGGACAGGCTGATGCCTCCTATGCCAATCCCCATATACACGGCCGTCACCGCATATTCATTATCTGCCGCCTTCCCAAGGACACGCCGCAGCAGCACATTAGCCATCTCCACCAAAAACAGGGCCGGGACAAACCAGGCAGCCAGGTTATATTCAAACTGGTGTCCTGTTATAAAGGGTTCTATGAGCAGGTTATGAAGGTTCAGGCTTCCCCCAAAAGCAAACCCGGCGCCGTGAAGGAACTGGGTGATTATCCCATATATCAGGTTATAGGCCATGTACGGCCCCAGAAGGCGGACCGCCTTCTTCTTTGCATACGCTCCCAGATCATCCTCGCTGCCAGGACGGAAAAAATAACCTGATATGAAGGCAAAGAGCGGCATATGGAAGGAATAATAGGGAAACAGCCCTCCGATATCCAGATAACTGTTGTTCAGATGCCCGTCCACCACAAAAAACATGCCAAGGGCGGACAGGACAGCGAACTGCATGTTTACGGTGTTTCCCTTTATCTGTTTCCCAAAAGCGGGAGCTGTATCTTTCATGTACGGCATAGATTCCTCCACTTGTCTTACAGTTCCATATCATTCTTTGTAAGATAGTATAATTCATATACCGCGTGAATGCAACCTGCCAGGGACATCCCCCGGCTCACCCTCTTCCCTTTATCCCCTCCATGAACCGCCCGAAATCCGGGCACCGTATACTCTCCTCAATCTTCTCCTTATGGCGGTACCATTTCCCCAGGAAACTGTATATCCCGTTCCGGAACTCATAGCTGCCGTCCGACACATTCATAAAAATAATCACCTTCACATACTGCCGTTCCCACAAAAACGGTTCTTTTGTAAATGTCACGTGTACGAACGGGGTAAGGAAGGGGTTCTCCGCCCTTATAAGCGCTACCTGGTTCCCCAGTTCCTGGCCGAACCGTTCCACATTTTCATATAATATCCTTGCCTCCCCAAAGTCCATCATCTGCATCTCGCAAAGGGTATCAAACAAAAATTCAAAATACGTGTCCGGCGTGTCCGCCTCTGCCTCTGTAACCCACAGGCTCCGGTCCATGAACTCGTCAATATTAAAGGACTCCAGGGGCAGGGATGTCAATGCCTCCATGATATCGGAAAAGCTTTCCACAATGTTGCAGCCCGTATGGATCCACCTGACATATCCGGGAAGGAAATGCAGGGGCACGGTTGACACAATCACCTCATTGCCCGTGAACTTCATGGACTTCAGTTCATCCGCACCGCATGTCAGAAGCGTGTTCACATAGTTCCCAAACAATGCCTGCAGCTCTGTAAAATACATGACCGCCTCCGCCCTGCTGCCGGGGCATACCAGGATCAGGGTCTTGTTCTGCCGTTCCCCGTAGGTGACGATGCACATGTTAAAATAAACAGCCAGATAACCGAACTCATTGGAATTTACCTTTATGTCAAGTTCACGTTCCAGTACCTGGACAGCCACATTTGCCACATCCACTGCCAGCGGGTAATTGCAGAAAGTATCATTAAGCACCGGATTCTCAATAAGGATGCGGTTCCTGCACCGCTGCGCCATCCGCGGCAGGTGGAGTTTTAAATAGTGGGACAGCTGCTGTTCCCCTGAGAAATGCAGTCCGAACTTCTCCTCTATCCTCTGGAACATCTTACGGATCACGCCGTCAAACCTTACGTCCTCTGTTCCCGCCTCTTCCTTAAGGCTCCGGAACTGCAGCATACAGGCCATGTTATGGATTTCTATATCAGGCATGGATATGCCCATGGTCTCCCGCAGCCCGTCGCTGATGCTGACAGCCATGTCCATGAACCGGCGGGATACCTGAAGGGAGCTGTCAAATTCCACTTCCTTCCTGAACCGGCACCTCTGGGCCGCTATGTAGATTTGAAGGGCCAGCTCCCTTACAACGGCTTCCGGATAACTGACCCGCAATGCATCTGACCTGGACTTAAGGATTTGCTGTATCTGGCTAATCCGCTCTTCACCATGCCCTGTACCCGGGGCCTTCTCCCATTTCCCGTCGTCCCGGAAAAACAGCTCTGCCATACAGCGCCTCAGCGCTGTCTCCGTCCCCTGCAGCCGTATCCCCTTATGGGAGGCATGGACCACCTTAAGCCCATAAAGCTCCAGCAGCCTGCGGACCTGTCTCATGTCCTGGTTCAGGGTGGAACGGCTTACATAGAGAATCTGCCTCAGCTCTTCCATGGTTATATAATAATCCAGAGCCAGCAGCTTCCTGGCAATATACTCCACCCGTTCCGGCCCGGTATCCGGTATGCGGTCAAACCGCTCATACTGCATCTGTTCCATCAGCAGGCTGAGGGGCTTTAACCCACCCCCGTCATTGGGGACAAGGCGGTATCCCGCGCCCGGTTTTGACATGATGTGCACATCATAATCTTTTAAAAGTTCATTCAGCTTGGCCATATCCGTTTTAACGGTCCTCAGGCTTACGCCTGTCTCCAGGGCCATTTCCCTGCTTGTGACAGGTCCCTCCCTGTCCATCAGCAGGTGCAGATACTGCTTCTGACGCTTCATCAAATACATAACCTGTGACCTTTCCGCTACTCCAGCCGGACCGGGACATCCTCCGGCAAATCGCATATTTCAAATTCCATGTCCTGTTCCCTCAGCTTTTTTAAGGCCTGCAATTCATCCGAGGAACTCTCCCTCACGCTTCCCACGTTCACACGTACCAGCCCCTCCAGACTGGGCGAAAGCCCCAAAAGCTGGGAAAACGACCCGGCCACCATGAGGACCGGTTCCCTGGAGTTCCTGTATTGCCCGGCCGCGGCCCTGGCTTCCTCCACATCCAGAAACACCAGCTCCGCCTGGGGCGGACATGCCATGGTAAGGAGGCTCTGTGCAAAATAATCGAATCTAAGGCCATTGTCAATTAAGACAATGACCTTAGCACGTGTTGCATTTATCCATAATAATGCTTTTTTTCCATAAAGGAAGCTGTCATCCACACGAAGAAGTCTTATCATCTGTCATACATACCTCAGGGCCTGCCTGTTCAAACACGCTCCAGCAGTCCATTCACCCACACCATCTGTTCCCTTGAGCGTTCCAGCATATCCTCCATGTTTTCCCTGGAAGGCATGGAACCGCTTAAGATTGTCTCTATGACAAAAGGAAGGTTGACGCCTGCGAATACCTGGAACTGCTCCCTTCCGGCCCACAATTCCATAATTTTCTGGGTCACGCTCCCTCCCAAAAGATCGGTAAACACAATGACCGGTTCCCCGGGCGCAAAGGAGTTTAAAAGCCGCTCCATGTCCTCCGGAAATTCTGAATCTTCCATGTAGGCGCACACTGCATGGAGTCCCTCCACCTGGGTTACCAGGCGTATGGTATCCACATATCCCAGCGCCAGCCTGCCATGGGTTGCTATTATATACTGCATATTCCGTCCCCCATGTTAAGATTCAAACCGCACATTCAGCTCTTTGCCCGCATCGTCATGATTGGCAACCACGGAACTTAAGCCCATATCCCTGGCCGCAACATGGCTTAATACCTGGAACGGGATCAGATACTCAATGGCTGTAAGGAATTCGCATTCCACAAAATCGCTGACAATGGAATGTACATCTGTCACCGGGTCATCCGGGGACGCCACCATGAAGCAGTTATGGGTATGCCTCCTGCACCACTGCACAAGCTCATCCATCCGGTCCCGCTCCGGCTCCCTGGGGCATAGAAAGAACAGCACACTTCCTTCCTTTACAGGCTGGTTCTGGCCATGCATGAACTCTTCGCACTCATAACTCATACAAGGCTTTAAGGTGGTTTCCAAAAGCTTCAGCCCGCCTTCCACCGCAGTGGCATAGTTGGCCCCATATCCCAGGAAGGTGAAGCTGCCGGCTTCCAGCAATACCTGTCTGTGGGCCTCATACCACGACAGCGTGCGTTCTGCTGCCAGAGCAACACTCCGGGGCAGGGACTCAAATGCCTCCAAATACCCGTCGTACTCACTCTTAAGGATCCGTCCAAGGGCATATGCCGCTTCCACCACGCAGAGCATCAGGATGGCCATGGATGCCACATGTCCCTTTGTCTCAGGAAAACTCTCCTCATCCCCGCTCCGTTTCTCTATTACTATATCACACTCCCTGGCCAGTACGCCATCCCTTAAAAGCGTTGTACATATAACCGGTATCCCCATTTCCCTGGCTTTCCTTGCAACATACACCGGACCCCTGGTGCGGCCGGACTGGGCCGGACATATGACCAGCATTTCTTCCGGTTCATACATGCCGTTAACATTAAATCCGCTGTGGTTCATGAACAGGGTGGGATAACTTGTGGCCGCCTCCACCTTAAGAAGCTTTTCCATCATGAATCCCACAACAACACCTGCATTATACGGGGAACCGTGACCGCTCAGATACACCCGCTTCACAGGGTGGGTCATGAAATGCTTCACAAAATCCCAGCAGTAATACTCCCTGTTGTCCAGGATCTCCCTTATCACATCCGGTTCTGCCTTAATACAATCCATCATCGCGTTTTCATTCATATCCATATTACCTTTCTTATCACACAATCAGGAATCCTGCCGCGCCAAGAACCAGGCCCACCACAACCGTTACCAGGATTACAATGGCAGGTTTTACGTTCCTGCTCCTCATGAGCCAGGCCATGAACAGGGTAACCCCAAGGGGAAGCAGTCTTGGGAAAATGCCGTCCAGGATTTCCTGTATGTTGATGACTGATTCACCAATGCTGAATTCCACGCCGCAGGTAACCCCCACATAGGAAGCGGTCATGGCTCCGATTACCGTCAGTCCCACAGTATAGGCTGCTTCTGTCAGTTTCTGCAGCAGCCCTCCTTCCTGCATGAAGCTGATAAAATTCTCGCCCAGCTTATACCCCAGTATCAGGCCGTACCAGCGCACCAGGAGATGGGGGATATTAAACATCAGCACAAACAGCACCGGCCCCAGCAGATTCCCTTTCAGGGCCAGGGTAGCGCCCACGGACGCTGCCACGATACGGAAACAGCCCCAGAAAAAGGTATCCCCGATTGGCGCCAGCGGTCCCATCAGGGCCGACTTTACCGCACTGATGGTAGGTCCCATGTTCTTGTCCTGGCTTTTGGCATTCTTCTCCTCAAGGGCAGTCACAATGCCTACCACAAAGTTGGTAATCTGCACGGTCAGGTTAAAAAACTCCGTGTGCCGTTTACATGCCTCCACATACGCCTCTTTGTCGTCCTTATACAGCTTCTTTAATAATTTGGTCAAGGTAAATGCAAATCCCAGGGCCTGCTGGCGCTCCGCGTTATAGGATGCCTCATGGCAGAAGGAACGCCAGAATATGGTTCTAAGGTCGCTTTTTGTCACAGATATCTCTTCTACTGCCTGGTTCGTCTTCTGCTCTGCCATCAAAACTCATCCTCCTCACTTACTTCAACTTTGGTTGTCATGAAACGGAATGCTGCAAATGCCACTGCCAGCACGGTAACTGCCATGATATCCACGCCGAAATACACTGCCAGTGCAAAACCTATGAAATAAAACGGAAGGAATCTCCTGTCCCACATAATATTAAGCAGCATTGCAAAACCAAGCGCGGGAAGGGCTGCCGCCACAACATCCAGACCGCTTAACACAGCCTGAGGCAATGCGTCGACCACTGCCCCGATTGTATCCGTCCCAAGGGCCACTGCCAGGAATACAATCCCGCTGGTAATGACCGCCTTAATGATACCCGCCCCTATATGGATTGCATTAATTCCCTCAATGTTCCCTTCTGCCGCAAACTCATCCACCTTATGCATTGCGAAACTGATGGCAACCTCACAGGCCGTGGCCACATATGCGCAGAGGATACCGGTGGGAATGGACACGGTCAGGGCCACCGACACATCCGCGCTGCTGAGCACGGCATAGGCAGTGCCTATGATTGCGCCAGCCGCAACATCCGACGGCATGCTGAGTCCCAGATACATGATTCCCATCCATGTCAGTTCCAGCGTACCCGCCATAATAAGACCTGTCTGCAGATCCCCAAGCACAAGGCCCGTAAGTGTGGCAGTAACCAAAGGCCTGTTTACCATTGCATCACCCAGGAACTTATTGCTGGAGTATGCAAAAAATGCTACCAACGCTACCAAAAAAGCTTGAAATACCATATATTTCCCCCTCCTTCATCTATCTGAACCGTCCCCTACAGATACTTTGTGATATTAACCGATTTCTCAGTCGGCACCGTATAACAGCCAATCTCAACCCCCATATCCAGCATCTTCTTAAAATTCTCAATATCCTGGTCGCTGACAGCCAGATACTTGGTCAGCAGCTTCTTACCCGGCTCAGTCTTCATAAGAGCAGCGTTCAGGCTGCGCAGATATGGAACCTGCTCTGCCAGCGCAAGGGCATCATCCGTTGTCTCCACCAACAGTTCAATGCTGTACTTCTTAACATTCTCGCTGTTTAAGAATGCAGCCGCCTCAGCAATGGGCACGATCCGTGTCTTAACAGACTTAGGCGCAGCCAGCTTAATCAGGTTCCTGCGCATATCATCCGCCGCCACCTTATCCCCGGCCACCAGAATCATGTTCGCCTTCAGCTTCTGCACCCACAATACCCCTGTCTGCCAGTGAAGCAGACGATAGTCAATGCGGAACAGCTTTACATTGTCCATAAACCTACCTTCCTTTCAATAAAATGCATAATGAATCCTGTTTACACATGAAATTATACAGCAGTTTGTACAGTGTTTGAATTGACATTTTTTCACCAGGGCTGGTGCAATTGGGTGGGATTAGGGTGGGTGAATGATTAAGGTGCATCCGTTCGTGAGCAGAATGGGGCCGGGGAGAGGGCCAGGGCGGGCTTTGCCTTTTGGGGGAACGGACGGTGACGGGGGGATTCCTTAGGATGGCAGGGGCGCGGACGCATAGCGGAGGAGGGAGCAGCTTCTTAGGTTCTGGCAATATAGAAGACAGGGGTGGACGAATGCATCAAAGCATGAGTCCAAGGTGCTCTGAGCTGAGAAAGTCCTTCAGGATTTCTCAGCGAATAGCACCAATCCCCCGTCTTCTATATTGCCAGGGCCTTAGAAGCTGCCCCTCCGGAACTCAGCGTCCGCGCCCCTGCCATCCTAAGACATCCCCCCGTCACCGTCGGATTCCCCAAAAGGCAAAGCCCGCCCTGGCCCCCTTCGCGGACGTAGCCCTCACGCCCCCACAACATCCTCCAAACACCCTAACATCCCCACAACCGTCCCCATCCGTGCAATCCGCTCCGTCATACTATCCAGACACAGATATTCTTCCGGTGAACACATCATGCCGCCCACCGGGCCAAGGCCGTCAATGGTGGGCGTGCCTATATCGGCCACGAAGTTTCCGTCGCTGACCCCGCCGGTGACAGCGGTAAGGTACGGGATTCCCAGTTCCTGGCTGGCTTCCTCTGCCAGCCGCTGAAGCTGTGCGCTTCCCTCCACCTGTACAAGAGGCGGACGGTTCCTGGTAAATGTGTACTCTGTACGCACCCCATGGATTTCTACCTGCTCCAGGATGTCCCTGACCTGGCGGATGAGCATTTCCCCGTCCTCCTTGGTCCTGTAGCGCAGGTCAATGTCCATTTCCGCTGATTCAGCCACCACGATGCGGTTTTCACCGCCATTTATGGTGCCGATGGTCACGGTACTTCCTCTGTCAAAATCATTAAGCGCCCTGAGCTTCACTATCTTTAAGGCCAGTTCCTCAATGGCATTGCGGCCCTTCTCCGGTTCAATGCCGGCATGGGCCGCCCGCCCCGATGCCCGGACATGGAAATAGGAATTGCCTTTACGCTCAATCACAATGGCCCCGTTTTCCCGGGCTCCCTCGGTTACAATGCACCAGTCCGCCTTCCTGCCCTCTTCTATGATCCGCTCCTGAACCGCATGGCTTCCTGCTTCCTCATCCCCGCTCATAAGCACTGTAACCTCCGGCACATGGTCCACGCCCAGGGCGTAGAGCGCCTTAAGCGCATACAGACATCCCACCAGACATGCCTTCATGTCCACGACTCCTGGGCCAGTGGCTATATTTCCTTTTATTGTAAATGGATTGGCCTTAGCAGCCCCTTCTGGAAATGCGGTATCCAGGTGGCAGATCATAAGTACTTTACCGTGATTCCTGCTGTTTCCGGTCTTTGGGCTTTGGCTGCCGTCATATTCCGGGCCCGTGCCGGATTTCCTGGCGATTACGGCGTTTCCGCAGTTTCCGTGTTCCAGGATTTCCACCTCAAACCCCTCTTTTTCGTATTCCCGGGCCATGATGGTTGCAACCCTGTCAATCCCTTCCTTACAGGCAGAACCGCTGTCTATGTTCACCAGGCGTTCCAGCAGTTTCAGCATTTCTTCATAGTATGTATCCAGATATGATTTAATATCATTACTCAGCATTACCTAGTTTGCCCCTTTCTTTTTCTGCTCTTCCTGCTCCAATGTCATGATTCCGAATCCCGTGCCCGCGCATACCAGGGCCATGATTACGCTGAAGAAGCAGAAAAATGCATATGGCAGATAATCAATGGTGGCAATCCCCAGTGCGCCGGACGCATATGCCCCTGCTGCCGACCATGGGATCAGGGCCACCACGCAGGTGCCCGAATCCTCCAGGGTACGGGACAGGTTCCTGGCAGCCAGGCCCATTTTCTTATAAACCGGTGCGTACAGTTCTCCCGGAATCAGAATGGTAAGGAAATCACTTCCTGTTGCAAGGGCCATGGTGATGGTGGACACAACCGTGGCCGCAATCAGCGTAAACCGCGTCTTAACAACATGCATCAGATGCTCCAGGATCACATCCAGACAGCCTGCCCTGGCAATGATTCCTGCAAAGGAAAATGCACAAAGGATTAAAAGGATGGTCTCCTGCATGGAATTCATGCCGCCGCGGCACAGAAGCTTCTCAATCTCCGGCAGGATAAGGGATGTATCCGTACCCTTCACCATTTCCATGCTGAACCCGCTTACGGACGAGGCAAATACATCTGTAAAGGTAAATCCCTGGTAGAACACTCCTATGAGACAGGCAACCGCGCTGGATATGAGCATGACCGGGATGGTGGGTTTCTTGGTAATGGACCCGTAAAGGATAATGATGATGGGAACCAGCAGCAGGAGGTTCCAATGATAGATGGAACTTAAGTTAGCCATCATCATATCCACTTTTTCAGAGTTGGCCAGACCGGCCGCGCTGGTGTTAAGCCCCAGCACCGTATACAGTATGATGGCTCCGATGGCGGCCGGGACCGTTGTGTAGAACATGTGCTGGATGTGTTCATACAGGGTAGAGCCTGCTGCCAGAGGCGCCAGGTTGGTGGTGTCCGACAGGGGGGACATCTTGTCGCCAAAGTATGAACCGCCTACCACTGCGCCTGCGGTAATGGGAAGGGAAAGCCCAAGTCCCTGGGCGATGATGACCAGGACCACGCCAATGGTTCCCATGGACCCCCAGGATGTTCCTGTACAGGTTGATATCACTGCACAGATAATAAAGGATGTGACATAAAAAAACTTGGGATTCACAATCTGGATTCCATAATAAATCATCATGGGAATGGTTCCCGAAAGCATCCAGGACGATACGATGATACCCACTGCCAGAAGAATCAGTATGGTGGGCATGGCCTTGGCAATCTTTTCGGACACGCCTTCAATCATATCATCCCAGGTCACACCCAGATGGAATGCCACCATTGCAGTAAAAGCCGCTGACATTACAAGCATGGCCTCCTTGGGAAATCCCAGGATACCGTATCCCACGGTAAGGATGATCAGCATGGCAATCAGTGGAAGCAGGGCTTCTGCAAATGTAGGTTTCCTTTGTTCTCTCTTCTTCATACTCTTGGCTCCTTTTCTATTTTCCCAACCAGGTCAATATTCCAAAAAAGGGCATATTCCAGCCGCCAAAACTGAATTATGCACCTTTGCAATAACCACCTGATTGAGTTTCTTATGGTTCAATGTTATACTATAACAGACATCAATACAATTAATAGTTTGCCAATCTGTTATAGTACAGCCTGGGGTATGTCTGAAAATCCATCCCCTGGAGAAATGAACAGGAGGATTATGTCCATGCTGAAATATGAAGAGATTGTCTCCTACATTGAGGAACAGATTGAAAACCAGACATTCATACCTAATATGAAGCTTCCTTCCCTCCGGGAGATGGCGGGGCATTTCTCCACCAGCGTGGGCACCGTGCTTTCAGCCTACAAATACCTGGAGCAGCGGCACAAGATTTATTCCATCCCCAAGAGCGGCTACTATATCGTGGGAATCACGGACAGCCGTGGTTACAAGAAAAACTCCATGATTGACTTTTATTCCGGCGCGCCGGACAGCCGGTATATCCCGTTTCACGATTTCCAGCACTGTATTGATAAGTCCCTGGACCTGTGCAGGGAGGTCATCTTTACCTATGCCGATGTGCAGGGCCTTCCCCTGCTCCTTGACACACTGGAAAAGCAGTTTAAACAATATCAGATTTACACCAGGGCTTCAAGTATCGTGGTCACCTCAGGTTCCCAGCAGGCGCTTGATATCCTGTGCCGCATGCCCTTCCCAAACGGCAAAAAGACGGTCCTGATTGAACAGCCTATTTACTATGGCATGATTAAGAGCATTTACCTGTGCAATACGCCGGCCATTGGAATCCGCCGCGGTTTTAACGGCGTGGATTTTGAGGAGCTTGAGCGTCTGTTTTATTATGGGGACATCAAATTTTTTTACACCATACCAAGATACCACAATCCCACAGGCCATTCCTATACCAAGGCGGAAAAGCAGGAGCTGCTGCGCCTGGCCGGCAAATACAATGTCTACATAGTAGAGGATGATATCGCTGCTGATTTTGACACTAACTCCAGGAACGACCCCCTGTTTTACTATGATTCCTCAGACAAGGTAATCTATATCAAAAGCTTTTCCAAGGTCCTGATGCCGGGCCTGCGCGTGTGCGCCCTCATCCTTCCGGACCTGATTAAGAATACGTTCCTGGAATATAAGGAATGGACCGATACCTACACCTCCATCCTGTCCCAGGGCTCACTGGCCGTGTATCTGGGAAGCGGTATGTTTGATAAGTATCAGGACAGCATCCGCCGCCTTTACATGAACCGCATGGGCGTACTGCAGGAAACCGTCCGTGAGAACCCGGCCCCGGGCCTGGAATGGAACATACCGGATTCCGGTTTCTTTGCATGTGTGAAGTTAAAAAAGGATACGCCTTTTGACAAAATACAGCCAATGCTGTTTAAAAACAACATACGCCTCATGGACACCAGCAAATTTTTCCTAAAGGAATTCCGCAACAACCACTATTACCGTGTCAGCGTCAGCAAGGCCAATGAGGACGAAATACGGGCCGGGATACCTAAGTTAATACGGATACTGGGGCGGTATAACTGAGCCGCGGGAATGGCGGCCTGGGACCTGATGCATATTCAAAACAACGTCTGCTGCTCATACTCACAGGACCTTGCAAGCCCTGCCGGCACCTGCGCCAGCAGTTCCCGGAAACCGTCCCCATCCATTATCCAGTCCCGCACCTGATTCCTCTCAAGCACAAGGGGCATACGGCTGTGGACCGGGGCCATGGACTGGTTTGCCTGGGTGGTCAGAATCACAAAATGGTCCCCATCCTCATATTTACTGTAAAACCCGGCCAAAAACAACACCTATCCGTCCTCCCTGGTAAATGTATACTTTTCCTTATTCTGATTCCATTCATAGAACCAGGAAACAGGGACAGCTGCCCGCCTGTGGCTCACGCTGTCCCGGAACATCCGTTTTTCAAGCACGGACTCAGACCTGGCGTTGAATACCAGTCCCTTGCCGCCTGGCGCCTCAAATCCCCAGCGCATTTTCCGGATTCCAAGAAATACCGGGGCCTGGGATTCATTTCCCCGTTCTGTATTTCCCCGTTCAGCATTTCCCCGCGCCGTATCTTCCCGGATTGTGATAACAGGAGCCACATCCCCCGGATGCATGTCCTTTTCCAAAAGCCCCAGTTCCAGCTTCCAATCTCCCGGCTCCACCAATTCCCTGATTCCATCAAGTAAATCAACACTGAAATAATATCTTCCGCACATCCTGCCTCCTCCTGTCCTGAATCAGATACCAGTATATGATACTTCTCTGTAGTATTATATATCCAAATCCGGCAAAATCAATGCAAGGATGTTTGACGCCCCAATCATATAAAACAGGGTATCTAACAGAAAACCTCATCCTGATACGGAATCGATACAGCGGCCCCCATTCTTGAAACCGTGATGGACGATGCTTTTGCCGCATACATCAATGCATCCTTTATCCCTATATCACGTACAAGGGAGGCGATGAAATATCCGGCAAACGTGTCCCCTGCCGCAGTCGTATCAACAGGATCCACCTTGAATATCTCCTGAAAAATCCTTTCCTTCCCGTCCTCATAATAAGCCCCGTTTTCCCCCAATGTCAGCACAACCTTACTCAGCGGATACCGTCTAAGCATCTCGTCCAGGATTTCTTCCGGTTGGATTCTTCCGGTAATCTGATATCCTTCAATTTCATTCATTATGAAAAACGTTACTTTCTTCAGATCTGCGTCCAGAATGAGCTGGTTCATTGGAGATGGGTTCAGGACTATTACCATTTCCTTTTCAGATGCAATATCAATCACTTCTTTCAGGCAATTGATTTCATTCTGTAAAATCAGGTAATCCCCTGCCGTAAAGTTCCCCAGCACCTGCTTTATATACTCAATGTCATTTTCAAAATTTGCACCTCTAAAAAGAACAATACTGTTTTCTCCTGTATCTGAAACCTGGATCATTGCATTTCCTGTAGGGGTCTTTACTTTACGGATCAGTCTTGTATCCACGCCATATTCCGTGCAATATTCCATAAGCATACCGCCGTCTTCCCCCACATTGCCTGCATGATATACAGGTACCCCTGCTTTTGCAAGGGCCACGGACTGATTAAGTCCTTTTCCACCCGGATATAGTTTTAGTTCCTTAGAGGATATGGTTTCCCCTGGTTTTACAATATATTCCACACAGTACACATTATCAATATTCAAAGAGCCAAAACTCAGTATCTCCATTCTCTATATTCCCGCCTTTAAAGTTAATCATTACAACGGATCAGCGCCTTGATGAAGCCTGCCGGCTTGTGTTCCAATTCATACTGGCAGCGGTCAAACTCTTCCAGGGGATAGATATGCCTGGGATTTACCGTACCCGTGAATTTCCACTGCCCCCTGGCAATTAAATCCAGTGCCTGACGGCAATAACGTGTGGCCAGGTCATCATCCCGTATCTGGGTGTTAAGGACCTTCATCATTTTATAGTTCCATTGCTGGAAGTCAATGTTCCTGTCCCCGCCAAGATGATAACCGCCGATTCCCAGACAGCCTGCCATACCGGTAATATCGCCTGCCAGGCGAAGGGCGCTGCCGGTCCCTGCAAACTCCTCCACGCGGCTGAATCCAATAGAAAACATCTCCTTTTTCCGTCCCGGTCCTAAAACATGCCCTCCAAAATTATGTTTTGAAAAGAAATACTCTTCTGGCAGCGTGTCAGGAGAATAGACAACATCCGCTCCATATTTTAGCGCGTTTTCCCTTGCTTCCTCACGTATATCAACACCTATTATGGTTCCCGCACCCATTGCGCGCATTAAGGAGATGGTTCCCAGCCCCATATAACCGCAGCCCACAACCACAAAGGGATCTCCAGGGGCTGCCAGCGCCATCTGTGCCCCAACATTTATAAGGCATGCCAGCGCTTCCCCCATTGCATCCTCATCCGCTACCGCTTCCGGTATCACCACACAGTTCTCTTCCTTCATAATTGTATACTGTGAATAACAGGGGCTGGATAAGCCTGTTACCCGGTCATTCTTTTCTAACCCTGTAACCCCCTGGCCCACTGCTTCAATTGTGCCCATGGGTTCATGGCCAAAGGTCTGACCGTTAACCGCGGTCTTCCATGGCTCCAGTTCCGAACTGCAGACACCGCAGTACTTCATCTTTACCAATACTTCACCCGGACCAGGAGTGGGTATTTCAATGTCTATGACCCTGCTCTTAGCCGGCCCTTCCATGATAAGTGATTTCATAAAAATATCTCCTTCCTGTAATCATGATACCGCAGACAAGCGCGGTCCGTTAATCAGTCTTTTAGTTTATCAATGGCAACAGCAATTACTAATACAGCTCCCAACGCAACAAACTGGTAATACGGGGAAATCTTCATTATATTTAATGCATTGGAAATCATCCCCATAATCAGGGATCCAAGAAGCGTCCCCCACATCCTTCCGCGTCCAGCCTTGGCAGATGTCCCGCCTATTGTTACAGCTGCAATAGCCTCCAGGCCGGTGTTGGCACAGGCAGTGGGCTGACCGGAAAACATGCGGGATGCAAGAATCACACCGGCAAGACCTGCCGTCAGGCCACCGATTGCAAAAAACAGGACCTTATTCCGTTTAACCGGTATTCCAGATAACTGTGCTGCCTCCGTATTACCTCCGATTGCATAAGCCGAACGCCCAAACTTAGTATATTTCAGCACGAACCAGGCAATAAAGTATAATACAAACATAATGATGATCGGCACCGGGATTTTGCCGATATATCCCCTTCCAATTACTTCAAACTTTTCTGTCATGCCAATAACCGGATACGCATTGGTCAGAAGGAGGGCCGCGCCTTTATATATATAAGAAACACCTAAGGTTACGATAAATGATGGTATTTTCAGATATGTATGGAATATGCCGCAGAGTGCGCCGCAAAGCGCGGAAATCCCAATGGCAATTATAATGGCCGCCAGAATGCCTGCATATCCATAGGATGCCAGAATGCCTATCTCCTCCTTCAGGAGCATACAGGCTATGACTCCTGCCAGGGCAGCATTGGCTCCTGCCGACAAATCAATTTCGTCAATTAACATTATGAATGTCATCCCAATTGCAGCTACGCCTGAAATAGAAATCTGGCGGAATAAATTCACAAAGTTATCCACAGTAAAGAAATCCTGCGATACCATGGAAACCAGGGTAATCATAAGTATAAGCAGGATATACAGACTGTAATTGCTGATATTCCTAACAACAGCTTTCGCGCTTGTCTCACCTTTCCGTCTTTCAAATAACCTAATTTGCTCCATTTGCTTTTCCTCCCTCTACCGTTGCCAAATACATGATGGATTTTTGGTTCATCTCCCCGCCGGTGACTTCACCGGAAATTTTACCTTCATGCATTACAATGATTCGGTCGCACATACCAATCAGTTCAGGCAGTTCCGATGAGACAAATATGATTACCTTTCCTTCCCTGGCCAGCTGAATGATTATATTGTATATTTCATATTTTGCATTAACATCAATTCCCCGGGTGGGTTCATCTAAAATAATGATATCCGGATTGCAATTCAGCCACTTGGCCACTGCTATCTTCTGCTGGTTTCCCCCGCTTAAGAATTTTGCATATTGGGTCTGTCCCGGTGTTTTAATGAGAAGCTTGTCTATATATTTGGCGCAAACCTGCTTTTCTTTTTGAGGGTCCAGATAAAACCATGTTTTCTGATGCTCATAGTTAGCCATTATTATATTTTCCCGAACATTTAATGCAAGGACCAGACCCTGCCTCCGTCTGTCCTCAGGCACCAGGCCAATACCAAAACGGATGGCATCCTTTTCATTGCGGATATGTACTTTTTTTCCTCCAATCAGGACTGTTCCGCCTTTGATTTTGTCCGCGCCGAATATCAGGCGCATGAGTTCCGTCCTGCCAGCCCCGACCAGCCCTGCAAAACCAAGGATTTCACCTTTATGCGCCACAAAAGAAGACGGATGCACCCGCTTTCCCCCGTCTGTCAGATTCCTTACTTCCAGATATTCCTCTCCGATTTCATTGTCCCTTTCAGGATAAATTTCTGTCAATGACCGCCCTACAATATATTCTATGATTTGATCCAATGTCAGTTCAGAAATCGGGGCGGCTGTAATAAACTGCCCATCACGCAGTATGACTGTATTGGTACATATCTCAAAGACCTCGTCCATTCTATGGGTAATGAATATCATGGTCACATCTTTTTTATTCAGGCTTCTGACAACATTAAAAAGCTTTTGTGTCTCGCTCTCCGTCAGCGCAGAGGTAGGTTCATCCATGATCAGTATCTTAGAGTTCAAAGAAACTGCTTTGCAGATTTCCACCATTTGCTGCTCTGCAACTGTCAAAGTATTTACAATATCGGTCGGCCGGATATTAATATCAATCTCATCAATGATGGCCTGCGCCATCTGGTTCATACGCTTCCAGTCTATCATTCCGTTTTTCTTGGGCTGCCTTCTCATAAAAATATTTTCAGCCACTGTTAAGCCCGGAACCAGGTTAAACTCCTGGTAAATGATTGCTACGCCAAGACGTTCCGAATCTTCAGGACATGTAATATCGGCTGGCTTTCCATCAATATAAATCTCTCCTTCATCTTTTATGTAAGCGCCTGCTAAAATCTTCATTAAGGTGGACTTTCCAGCCCCATTTTCTCCCAGCAGCGCCAGTATTTCCCCCTTCCTTACCGTAAAACTGACATCCTTTAGTGCCTGAACACCTGGAAAGTATTTTCCGATTCCTTTGAATTCCAATATATAGTCCGCATCACTGCCCACCTTCATATGAATTCCTCCGTTTCATGCAGTTTATTCATTTCCTGGTAAGAGAGACAGCATACCGGCCCGCCCAATGACAGGGCCGGATCAGCTGTCTCCCTTTACCTATTAATTGAGAGCAATCTCTTCTGCTGTAATTATCTTTCCGCCATATGTATAAAGGCCAACGCCTGCATTCATATACTTCTGGTCTTCCGGCAGCTGCTTTCCAGGAATGACATAATCACGAATGGTCTGGACAGCGATTTCCCCCATTTTTTCCGGATACTGCATAACGGTTGCCAAATAAGGTGAATCTTCGGATTTATCAATCGCTCCCTTTTCTTCATCCGTAGCATCAAATCCAATTACCTTTGTGTGATTGTTCTTTGCAGATATAATTGCATCATATGCCCCCATACCAGCCTGAGCGCTATACCCAAAAACAAGGTCCAGGCTGCTGTGGGAAGACAGCACGTCCTCCATTGTTGACATAAAGTCCTGCCTGTCAGATGATTTCCCAAAGGTCTCCGTGTGGGCGTTTGGGAAAACCTTACATATCTCTTCCTCAAACCCTTCTGCCCTGTCCTTTGCAGATGTTCCTGCCGGAGGAATTAAAAGAACAACATCTAATTCTTCATTTTTATCCACGTCTTTTAAATACTCCTGCGCAACCCATTTTCCTGCCGTGCGGCCGCCAATCCGATTGTCGGTGCCTATGGCCTGATATACAAAATCAGTTGGACCCGCATCACACAGGATGATAGGGATATCTGCATCAATCAGCGGGGTACAGATATTCTTCAGCGTGTCAAAATTCTGGTATGTCATGATGACAGCCTTACAATCCATTTGGATAAAATTCTCAATGGAATTCATCTGCACCTGCTCATCACCATTACAATCTACAAATGCAATCTCGAAATCCTCCCCTGCCGCTTTCTCAATTCCCCTCTGCATATCCTGGTAAAATGGGAACTGGAGGGTAGCCAGGCTGACTCCTATGACCGGTTTTTCTTTCTGTGCCTCCTGCCCCTGCGTTTCTTTACCCTCAGTCACCTGGACAGCCTTATCTGCCTTTGCATCAGAACACCCCGCCAAAACAGAAACACTTACCATCAATATTCCCAGAAATCCTGCTAATTTCTTTCTTAACATGAAGTCTCTCCTTCTCAAAATGTAATTACGCCTTTCATATAACCATCTTCCTTACTTACCGACTTTTCAAAAATGATCTGGCAATCCCTGAAATCCGCCACATGTGTCACAAGATCCTGGGGTGTATAGACCCCCTTATCAATCATTGCTTTTGTCTGTTTCATGACATCTGTATAATGGCGGTTACTCATCGGCGACAGATTATAAACAGTAAGCCCGCCCAGATGCCATTTTGTTCCGTCAAAGGTCATCTCATGACGGTGCCATGATCCAATGGTCAGTTTGCCTGCTTCATAGCGGATTAGTTCATTGGCCAGTTCAAACCCGGAATTAGATGCGGAAAATTCAATTACCACATCAGCTCCGCCTTTTGCCTTTAACTCACGGATAGCTTCCTGTCCCTCTTCATCATATGGATCATACACCAGTCCGGCCCCATATTGCCTTGCCAGCGCCCGTCGTTCAGGTTTTTTTTCAAAAACAATGACCTTACCTGCCTGGGAGCCCCTCAATAATCCCATTAAGGTCAAAAGCCCCATATAACCGCACCCTACCAGCGCAACCGTGTCCCCTTCCTCTATCTGTGTTTTATTGAGAAGATTCACTACGCAGCAGGTAGGTTCAATAATCCATTTGCTCCAGTCATCAATCGTTTCAGGAAGCTTTGCCGCCCCTGCTGCAATGATGTTCAGATATTGGCTCATCATCTCATTGCTTCCTGCTCCAAGAAATACATTGTCCCCCACTTCAAAACCAGTTACACCTTCCCCAATTTTCCTTATAATTCCAATGGACTCATGCCCAATTGGGTATGGTGTGGGACCTGGCCCTGTTACTCCCTGAAACAGATAGGAGTCCCATGCACATACCCCGCATGCCTTCACCTCTACCTGAATCTGGCCAAAACCTGGTTCATCTGCTATCTCAACCGGCCTTACCTCAATCTTATTAGGTTCTGCAACCCAAACCGCATCACATTTCAATTTCTTTCCCTCCCTTATTTTCCTGCTTCTATTCTATAATCCAAGGACATCGTGAATATACTTTCTTGAGGTCCGGGCAGACTCGTAGTTATTGACCCTGTTGAAATCCAGTTCTACCGTAAGATAACCGTCATATCCATGATCCTCCAGCACCTTTAACACGCCTGGGAAATCAATCACTCCCTGTCCAAGGGCGCGGAATCTTCTTGGCGGATACTCGGGATAAGAATCAGGATCTCCGTTAATATCCTTTAAATGAATGTACCGGGCCTTACCGGTACCCAGATATTTGTCAAATAGATATGCGGGTTCCATCCCACACAATACCGTATGGGCTGTATCCAGACAAAGCCCGATGTTTTCTTTTATGTGGGCCAGGAAAAAGTCAATCTGTTTTTCTGCTTCAATATAAGTTCCCCAATGCGGATGAAGATTCAGTTCAATCCCATTATCCCTACATAATTTTGCAATTTCATCAGCCTTCCCACAGACCGTAAGCAGGTCCGCATCCGTCACAACCTGTCCCGGCTTTTTTCTCGGGGGTTCCAGGTTCATAAGTACAAAACCATGTTCCTTTGCAAACCTGACACACCGTTTGGCAATAGCCATATCCTTTTGGAAATCGTCAGTAAGATAATGATAAATACAAACAAACTCCATGTTGTATTTTTTCATCACTTCATCAAACTCTTCCCTGTCATTCTCATAGATTTCGGATACGATGTTGAAATTTTCCATATACTCATATCCGCAATCCTTCAAGTCCCTCAGGGACTGCTCAAAATCCCTCTTCGGCAAGTGGCTGACCGGCCCCCAATTATTATACTCATCCTGCAGCCAGGACCATGCTGTGTACGCTACCTTCATGCTTATTCCTCCTTATTATTTAAAAATTGACACCTGCAACCAAAATTATATTGGCATAGGGTGTTGTTTCCCCTGTCCGTATGACTGCCTTTGCCTTGGCAGCCATTTCCTTAAATTCCTCATGCGCAATACGTCTGAATGGAACCTGTGGAAGGGCCTCAATGACAGTCCCATATGTATCCTGGCTTTTATCCGCCATTTCTTCTGCAACGATAAAGGATTCTACCACCATCTCGTCTATGACAGAATGAAGTACCGCACCAAAATCCGGTATCCCCCGGATTAATGAAATGTCGATGACAGGAATACCAGAGGGCACCGGAAGCCCTGCATCTGCAATCACCAGATATTCCGTATGCCCCATAGCTGCAATGGCAGATAATATCTGCGGATTCAATAAACCATCTTTTTTCATCTATGTCCCACCGCCTCGTTATTTAATAACTCCATTTTAGCCAATTGTGATATCGCTGTATATATACCCTTGTTACGAATATAGTGTTGTGGCATATTGCTTTTCATGTCACAACAAAACGCGCCATTCATTGTACTATTAGTACAATATTTACCATGCACGTCCCCACTTATATTGTGCTATATTTACATATCCCAGTTTTCAGGGTATAATCTGTCTATTACAAAACCGGGCCGGTGAACCAATACTAAGATAAAGGAGGACAGCCATGTCAATTACCTGTGAAGATTTAATGGGTTTAAAGCATTTTCAAAGCATCAAATTATTGGCAGGACATTCAGGTATACACCGTACCGTCACCTGGCCCTATGTAGTAATCACCCCATCTGTTGAAGAATGGCTTAACAGCGGGGAAATATTATTTATCATAAAATCCAATGAACAGAATATGTCTAATTGGGAATTTCTTAAGAGGATCATCATAGACTGCAGCAGCAAACGGATTTCGGGAATCGTACTGGTAGGCAGTGTTTCGGACCTTGATTCAATCCCGCAAAATGTCCTTAAGCTTTCAGATGATTATGCGACGCCCTTATATGCAATGCCATGGGATCTCAAACTGATTAACGTTACAAAGGAAATAATCGACTTGATTGTCTCAGATAAGAATATCCAGAAAAAAAGAGAGATTTTTATTGAACGCCTGCTGTTTTCAGAAGGGGATACCGCAGATTCACTTCAAGACTATGCCATACTGCACTCCATTCCTGTTAAAAGCCTGCATTTTATTTTCAGCCTTACAGTCACCCAGACAATCCTTTCAGAAGGTAATGCCGCTGTTTCTGAAACAATGAGCATCTTAAAGTCCATTGGCGAGCTGAATGGAAACCGGTTTCCTATCATCATGATTCCATCCGGAGATACAATCATCGGTTTTTGCAGTGTGGATTCTGACATTCAGGTCACTCATGCAGTGGATTATATAACAGCCATATATAAATTGCTGATTACCAAATATACCCCCCGGCATTATGCGTTAGCCTTTGGCAGCCCTTACCTGTCATTGGCAGATATGTCCCTGAGTTACAAAGAGTCAAAGCAGGCCTTGTATTTTATCAAAAAAACTAACCCTGAAAACCATATTGCCCGCTTTGATACACTGACCCTATACCGGTTGTTTTTTGATATCAATGATTTCATTCCGAAATCAGCATCCTTATTTGTGGATAAAAACCTGAAAACCTTAATGGATTATGATGAAAAAAATGGTTCGGAATTAATTACTACCCTAAAATTCTTCCTGCAGCACAACTGTAACTTAATAAAAACCGCAGATGCCCTATATATACACCGAAACACATTGATATATCGCTTAAATATCATCAAACGCACATTAAATGATAACCTTGACAGCGCCCTCACCAGAATGTCCCTTTTCTTAAGTATCCTATATCACGAATTTACGCAAAGCAGTAGTCGCCGCCACCCGTAAAACGGGTGGCTCGGTGAACGGGTAAAACCCTTTGGTACCAGGCCAGCGTCTCAAGGCGCT
>PPYE01256825.1_pt1 | contig 67306 bp, 90 predicted proteins | sample 1559881 | NCBI WGS metagenome assembly PPYE01 (sample SAMN08240022, study PRJNA423297) | Human gut metagenome, whole genome shotgun sequencing project. | reverse complement strand
AACATGGTGACTGTAGTTCAGTTGGTTAGAGCGTCAGATTGTGGTTCTGAATGTCGAGGGTTCGAGTCCCTTCAGTCACCCAAAAGAAAGAGGAATTTCAGTAATGATCTTCCTCTTTTTTGCTATATATCAGGCTTTTGGGAGGATTAATCCAAAAAGATGTCATAAAGAACCACATTACAAGTAACGTTTTAAACCTACAAGTAGATAGAATTTGTTTACCCATTGTTTACCCTAAGATTATGGCAACATTTAAAGCAATCATCAAAAAAGAAAAAATGCGTTCCGATAAGACATGGAATGTTCTTATCAGGTTAACACATGAGAGAAAGATAAGATATATCTCCACTACCATGTATGTCACCAAGAAAGATATTACCTCCGGCTTCAAAATAAAGAATCAGCAAATAATCGATAGATGTGAAGAGTTAATCAAAATTTATCGGGAGAAAATATACAAACTGAATCTAGAATTGAATGCCATAGACATAGACGCCATAGCCGAATATCTTAAATCATCCAAGGATGACAAAAGCGGCATTGATTTTATTTTATTCGCAAAAAAGTGGTGCGCTTCACATCCTGAGATAAAGGGTATGAAGAATTACACAACAGCTTTAAACTCATTTTGTACTTTCTTTGGAAGAGAATCTATTCTTTGTAACGAAGTAACAGTTCAGAAGCTAAAGGAATTTGAAGAATACCTGTCTGAAAAGAAACGAGCACAATCACTATATCCCAGCGTCATCCTGCGTCTATTTACAGAGGCAAGGGAGTATTACAATGACGAAGACAATGATATTATAAGAATTAAGCAGAATCTCTCCAAATATAAGCCAAAACAGCAGAATGTAGCAGAGAAAAGAGCTTTACCGGAAGAAACTATAAAAACTTTATTTACTCTTCCTTACGATAACAAAAAGATTAAGGGATATACCAGTAGGCATGACTTGGCTAAAGATTGTTTTATATTATCATTCTGCCTAATGGGAATGAACTCTGCCGACCTATATAATGCAACAGAATTTGATGGGAAGTACATAACCTACCATAGAACAAAAACAAAAGACAGAAGGCACGATCAAGCAAAAATGATAGTAGAAATCCACCCTATTATCAAAGACTTGGTTAATAAATATAGAGGCAAAGATAGAGTATTCAACTTCTATGAGCGCTTTTCTTCTATGGCTGATTTAAACCGTGCTATCAATATCGGCTTAAAAGAAATCAGTAAAGAACTTGGTTTTGAAAACTTGCAATTCTATGCGGCCAGACACTCAATGGCGACAATTGCAATAAACAAAGTAGGCATAAGCAAATACCTAGTGAATGACATGCTAAACCATGTGGATGCCTCCATGAAGATAACAGAGCTTTATATACAAAAAGATTTCGCTCCAATCAATGAAGCAAATTTTAAGTTGCTAGATTACATGTTTGGCAAAAACGAAAACTTTATAACTCGGCCATAATTCGAGTTTTTGGTTTGACTTTGAGTGAGGGGGTGGTTCCCCTCACTTTTTTTGTATCTGGACTAAACTATTTCAAAGCTCATTAGTAATAACACATGAAGACCAAGCAAGAGATGTTGATACGTGCTGATGAGCTTGGTATTTGAAGGTAGTCGGAAGGTTGCCTTCTTCTTTAACCTAAAAAATACAAATACAGGCAACTATATACAATATATCTTTGTTTATTTGCCACGATGAAAAGGAACATAGAGATACATAAGATTGACATTTCTTCAAGTCTGCCCCTACCCTATGCAGACGAAGGGGTTCGTGCAGGATTTCCCAGCCCGGCACAAGACTATCTCAAAGAAGCTATAGACCTAAATAAAGAAATAGTTAATCATCCAGCAACAACTTTCTATGCACGTGTAGCAGGCGATTCTATGCGTGATGAAGGTATAGAAGACGGTGACATTCTTGTTGTAGATAGATCGTTGGAATTGCTGGACGATGACCTTGCTATTTGCTATGTTGATGGCGAATATACCCTCAAGCGGGTACGATTAGAAAAAGATGCCGCTTGGCTTGTCCCTTCAAATTCCAACTATCCCCTAATTAAAGTCACTCCCGAAAACGAATTTGTAGTTTGGGGAATTGTAACTCACACAATAAAGAAAAATCGGAGGAAACGTTGATGTACGGTCTTGTAGACTGCAACAACTTTTACGCATCATGCGAGAGAGCTTTCAATCCCTCGCTGAATGGAAAGCCCGTCATTGTACTAAGTAATAATGATGGATGTGTTATTGCACGCTCTAACGAAGCAAAAGCATTAGGTATTAAGATGGGAGTTCCGGCTTATCAGATAAAGGACTTGGTAAAGCAATATGATATTGCTGTGTTCTCTTCAAATTATGTTCTATATGGTGACATGTCTGGGCGTGTTATGTCACTGTTAGCTGACATGACGCCTGAAATTGAAGTCTATTCCATTGACGAAGCATTTCTCAATCTGGCGGGAATTAAAGACCTGCAATCACTCGGAACAAACATTGTACGGAAAGTATCTCGTGGTACCGGTATACCTGTAAGTATTGGCATTGCACCAACTAAAACACTTGCAAAGATGGCAAACAAATTTGCAAAGAAGTACCCGGCTTACAACCGGCTGTGTATCATTGACACCGAAGAAAAGAGAATTAAGGCATTAAAACTGTTTGAAATTGGCGATGTATGGGGAATTGGTCGCCGGCAAGCGACAAAACTGGAAAAACGAGGCGTAAAAACAGCTTTTGATTTTACACAACTGCCCGGTTCATGGGTTAGAAAGAATATGACCGTTGTAGGTGAACGTACCTGGAAAGAACTGAGAGGAATATCTTGCATTGATATGGAAACGGCACCACCAGCTAAAAAACAAATATGCACCAGCCGCTCTTTCGGTAAAATGGTAGAGGATATTGATACCATATCAGAGGCTATAGCAACTCATGCCTCCACTTGTGCGCGAAAGCTTCGGGAACAGAAATCTTTTGCCCAGTCACTCATGGTTTTCATTCATACAAATAACTTCCGGGAAGATCTTCCCCAATATTGGAAGAATACAATTGTACAACTGCCAGTTCCTACCTCTGATACTTTAGAAATAGTGCATTATGCGCTGGAGGGATTAAGAAGAATTTTCCTTCCTGGATACCAATACAAAAAAGCTGGGGTTATCATCACTGAAATAACTGATAATGAACAATTGGGACTCTTTGATTCTGCTGATCGAGAAAAACGAGAAAGACTAATGCAAGTAGTAGATAAGATTAATGGAAAGTTTCAGCATCATGTCAAACTTGCAGTACAGGGTTCAGGAAGAGATTGGAAACTTAAACAAGAACAGCTTTCCCAACGTTATACTACTGATATCAATGAAATAATAATCGTCAAATGTAAGTAAGCTATGTGTTTCCATAATTCAATGTCAGCTAAAGCAATCAAACTGGCTGCTCGATATGGCCGGAAGTCGGATGTAGTTGAGATATACCAAGACATTCTCAATGAGCAATATCATGTTAATGCCTTCAACTTTCCGAAGTATCCAATTATTACAACCTCGGATGAAGTTCAAGTATTCAATTGGGGTCTAATCCCTTTTTGGACGAAAGACGAAACTAATGCAGATGAAATTCGGCGAATGACACTTAATGCCCGGGCAGATACTATCTTTGAAAAGCCTTCATTTCGGGAGCCGATTATGAAGAAACGTTGTATCGTGCCATCAACCGGTTACTTTGAATGGAGACATGAGGGTAGTAAAAAAATCCCCTACTACATCTACCTGAAGGATGAACCAATATTCTCTATGGCAGGAATATACGATACCTGGCTGGATAAAGTGACTGGAGAGGAACATACAACATTTTCCATCATTACGACTGATACCAATTCTCTCACAGATTACATCCACAACACTAAGCACCGTATGCCGGCAATCTTATCTACAGAGGACGAAGAAAAATGGTTAAAATCAGACTTATCAAAAACAGAAATATCATCTTTATTGAAACCCTATGATGCAAAACTGATGGACGCCTATATTATAGAGAATGACTTTATAAAAAAAGCACCAACAGATCCATCAATTTTGCAAAGAGCATAAAAGGACGGTTATTCCACCGTCCCTTCTACAAATTCCTTCAGTCTATAAAGCCGGTCAATTGCCGGATTATAGAACGCATCTGGATAATGCTGCCTGATGTCGTTGATATTAGCACGAACATATATCTTGGTGTCCGTGATATGTTCAGCAGCACTCAATGTAACCTCTTGGGGTAATTGCGCAGTTTCAGCCCAGGTAATTAGGGCTTTCACGCTTTCTTCATCATAATTGTATGCCATATTGTTTTTGCAGCAAAGATAAATCATAGAAGGGAAAAGGCAGTCTATTCTGCTTCATTTTTAACACTTGCACAAGAAAAAGCCCCGACCGTCATCAGCCGAGGCTCAAATTCATCAATGATGAATTACTTCTACTTCTTCTATAACACTTACCGCTAATGGGAAAGGTTGTGGGATTAAGGATGAAAAGCCCCGACGGAAGCCAAGGAAGCATTTTTTAATTGTTGGAAACTATTCAGATACATTAATTAATATACCATTGTTGTCAAAACTAAATAAATAACTCCCAGCTTTATAGATATTTGAATCAACCTCTATACATCGTCCTTTATTTACAAACAGGAAATCATCTAAAAGGCATTCATGATTATGATGGACTACCAGCAAATTATAGAAATTAATATTTCCACTATCCTTCCTATGATTTTCCAAAAACTCATTCTCCAATCCACTTGGAGTGTCTAATATGCAATCACACTGGATGTTTACCTCACGCATAGCATCCCAGTCATCTTTATGGTATGCCATAGCCTCCATAAGCATACTATTAAAAATTGTCTGATTTAAATCCTTCAGCCATTTAGATGCTGCATTCTCCCAAGTAGCAGAACTAAATGCCACTAATACATTATTCTTAAAACGTAAATAAAGCCCAAACCTATTGGATTCATAAGTGTCTTCATTGATTTTAACCATGTCAGCTGCTTCCAGAAGAAAATCTTTTGATAAGTTCTCATTTTCAATTCCTTCTTCCATCATTTCCTCTATATTCAAAGCTGAATATTCAAATTCCCAATCAATCATTTTCATAACGCTATACACATCTGACAAGTTGAGCCTACATTTATCTTTTGCCAAGGCAAATATAATCTGATTTGTTTTATCATCTGAAAAGAGCTTTACGCCAATGCAACTTATTTTCTTTGAATTAAAAACATGTACTACATGCACTAAGTTTCTATCATATCCAAGACTATCAATGATACTATTAATTGATCCATTACCAGGCATCTCAGATAATTCCTTAAATTCACCTTTAAACACGTATATGCCAGTTGATTCCTGATTCTTATTAGCTTTTGAGAAATTAAATATATTCTTCATATTAAAATTATTTTTTCATTTTTAAACTTGTTTATTGTCAAATAATATAATGTCGTGAATACTACCGGAGGGTGTAGTATATCGCCTTTTATTATGCTGTTTTCTTCTTAGACTCTAATAGTTTGGGAAGATAATCAAGCGCTTTTGTGTCCCTTGTCTTGAAGTAGCGCTCAGCATGATTAGGAATCCACTCTTCATCCACATATTGAATAAAGACAGGTAATAGAGTATTTTCATATTGCCTTGCATCCAATTCCATTCCACTCGGAAATTTGTGCTTATAAGGCTTGTGTTTGTCTGTCAATTCCGGATAGTGAAATTTTAAATAGGAAGAAAAGCATTTGCCCACACTCACATCAGGACGAATCTCCTTTCCATCAAAAGCTTTGTTAGGAATTTCATACCCAACATGATGAAATCTTCCGTAAAGTCTAACGAATAGTTCGTTAATAACAGAGAAGTAGCCTTTATCAACTCTATCCCAGTTATCATTATACCTAACAACAAAGTTTGGAATTTCACCTCGATCTATACCATAGCGTCCAGTCTTCCTTATTGAAGGAATAACAACTTTAGTAATCCATTTGCAGAACTTCTTAGCAAATGGTTTTCTACTCTTAAAGACTAAGGAATATAATCCGCTCTCACTGATCAAGTTAACTCTCCTATTCTGACCTGCCCTCGGTATTACCGATGTTAGCTTTTCATCATCATCTAAAGTTGATAAAGCATCGCTAACATTTATAATGCCTAGCAAGTTGCATACATCGGAAGCCACAAACCATGGCTCACCGTTAATTTCGACAGTTAAAATGTCGGTCGATACGTTTGAAATAGAGCTACCGTCCATTTCATCGTATTTAAAAATTAAATAATTCATAATAAACATTTTAATATTAATATAACAATCCCTCACCCTCCACTGAGGTGTCGGACAAAATTAAATAATGAATTGCAAAATTCCAAAAAAACATAAGAAAAGTTACCAATATATTTATCTTATTATTTGCAAAAAAATAAGCGATAACCATTTTCACAAATGATTACCGCTTAGTTTAGGTTGTTATGTTTATATTAAAATGTTTTCAAATTCACATACGAAATCACTTTCGAATTCGATGCAAATATATGAAACATTTCTCATATTTGCAAGACCATTGATTAAACTTCCCTTTTATAGTATATAGTATACTTATATCTATATACTATAAAAGGGAAGAAAGCAGCCATCAACATCATCATGTTAAAAGATTTTCTACCACTGAAAAAGGTTATAGCTAACACCACCCCCAACATAAAATCCACCCAGATAACCATAGCCCACCTGCAAACCCAATCCCCAACGCTTCTTCTTCGGCACAATAGTATGATAGATATCATTCGTAACCGTTCGATACACAGTTCGTGGAAATATCTGCAAACTATCTAACCTCGGCCGATATCCACTCACCCATGCCCGGTAAAGACTATCCTCATAATAAGCCTGCTCACGATGAACAACAGTGTCGCCAATGCGAATAGTGTCTGTTAGCTTGAAAACCAACAGAGGCGCCATAGGCGGCGAGATAAGTAACGTATCAACTTTTACAACAGTCTTTACCTTCGTCTCGGTACGTATTTCCGCCGGGAGAGGCTCATGCGGACGAAACCAAGCAACTACACAAGCCACAGCCAGCAATATGACTAATATCCAAGGCAACTTCTTCATAACGCAAGCACTTGTTTACGGTTTGCCCTTTCACGGTAGCTCACGTGTACCCAAGCAAAGTTCTTCTCGTCAATGAGCTGGTCAAAAGGAAGCCCCAGCGATTGAATCAGATAAAACAGCCTTTTGTTTTCCTTCGGGCTCCCTCCGGTTATATCTGCCGCCCGTCCAGTCATGTGGTCGCTCGTAGCTGAACCTCTCACGGCTTTATTGAGTGCCGGGCAACGGAAACCACTGTTCACCCGTATAGGTTTCCCGTATGCCTCCCGCAATGGGGCTAGTACATTATCTACTAATGCAGTCATATTGGCTACATGTTCTTTCTTACACCGGTTATCAATACCCAGCCGGTCGGCTGTATCTGACTTGCAGAGTTCAGCGATTGTAAAGTACTTCATTTTTCTTCCTCCTTATCAATTTCGTTTTCAATTCTTTCAATAACCCCCTGGACATGTGAGGGCATCGCACGTTTGAATTCAAATCTAATCAAGTGATAGATTATCCGGAATGCTTTATTCTTTGGGTATGCCATAATCAGGTTCTTGAATGCATTCTGAAGATAGACATACGAAAAGACATACGTGATAGTCTTTATCACAATCAAGGAACTGTCACCATCTCCTATTGAGTTCATAAAGATAAAAACCACCTCTATGATAACCAGATACAGAAGCAGCTCCGCCAATGCGTTCTTAAACTTGCCCCATGAGAAGTTTTTGCATCTCACTATACTCACGCCATCGGCACGCATACCGCACCAGATATTAAAGGCGAACATGATTGCCAAAGCTATCAAAAAGCCCTTGGTGGGTGTCAAATAAGCCAGCATAGAGCTAAACAACGACACGCATATCACCCGGATCTGGTCTAAAGTAAATAATCTATCCATTTTCAAATATTATCTAAATTATTAATACTATCTTTGCAGCATGACCTCCAAGGTCATATAGTAGTTTTGTCGTTATCCCGCCTGGCTCGTGATGAGTAAGACGGGACTTTTTATATCAGGACAATCAATAGTCCAACATACGCACAGATGAATGCAGCCATCTCCGCCCAGAACAACCACTTTCGATATTTCAGCATGATAATCCCGGCAATAGGGAAAGCAACCGTAGGCAAGTACCACATACCGGAGAAACAAACCCAAAGAATCGTAGCGAGTCCTGCGATGACAGTCCCCGTATAATGCACCTTGCTTTGAAATTCTTCTTTGAATAGTGGTGCCGTCCCCACGAACATCAATCCACCACAAGCAAGGAAGGCAAGGTACTGCAGGTTCTCCGATGAGCATTCAATCCACACCGGCATAAGTAACATGGCAGGAACAATCATAGCTACCTGGAACAGCCATGCCGGACGGTTTCGCTTTTTCAACTGATAATAAGTATCAGAGAGTGACCAAGGCACTCCACACACTCTCACCGCATACACTATGTACATAGTGAGGAATATCAACGATATAAGGTATAAGTAAATCATATCATTATTGATTAAGGTTAAACACTAATTTATCAGGATAGCCGGAAGTATAGTCGTAGGCTTCTACCTCTTCTTTCGTGGCAAGTGCTTTGACAGCAGCTATGTGTTCCTGCGTAGCATTGTAGGAATCCAGAGCATAGAGTTCCAAAGCAGCAAGCATCTGCAAGGCAAGAGGAATAGGTATCAGGTACTTCATCGCATCATACCATAACACAGTCGTTTCTTTCCCTGCTGTCTGCTCGATAGTGATTGAATTTACAAGCCCGACACGCGTATCTTTGTCAAGCCACATTTGCTTACCACCAAGGGTAAACTGATTCACAGCATCGGACCCGTCGTAAGCGGTGATCTCACTGACCTTCATGTTCTTCATATCATCCAAAGATGACTCATAAGGCGGATTCAATGCACAGTTAAGCACTTCTTTCACTGACGCTGAAGGATTGGCATTGTAAAATACTTCCTGTTCTGCATTTAACTTGACCCACTTACCGTCAAGATAATCCTCATAGGTTGCACCTACTTCATAGTTATCATCAAGCTCAAAATCGAGGTTAATGACTTTACTTTCTGAATCGATATTTACATATAACATAATCTCTGTTTTTAAATTACTTACTTATTGCAATCATATAAGAACTATTAATCCCAGATAGTGCCAATGAAAAAGTGTTCCCATAATCAGCAGACCTATATAATGCAGAACCATTTATACAATAAATATATTTACCATTGGAGGACATTACAAACTGGGTTGCATCATCCATACCAACCAGTCTGGTAAAACTCCTACCAAAATCGCGGGATATCCAATTTCCTTGACTACTACCATATATCAGTATAATATACTTTCCTGTATGGGACACACATATCTGAGTGGGTATATAGTAGTTATTAATCTCAGCTACAGAAATCCGGTCTACTGTATCCCAATCATCACAATGTACCCTAAAGATGCCATTATAATCAAGAGAAGCACTTTTAAAAGAATAGAAGATATACTTACCATCACCACTCATCACCATATCATTTAATTTATTACTAGTTGAATATGGGTATTCTATTTGTTTTGACAGTTTCAAAGTCAAACTATAATCATTAGAACCATGCATAAATGAATCCCCGGCAATTACTATATATCTGCCATTCCTTGATACAGCTAATTTATGCATTTTATAATCAACATTTAACCAGTTTCCCTCAATGATAGTGTTCGTTTGAATATCAATTTTACGTAAATATTGATATTCACCTAATACAAACAGGGTGTTTCCGTCTTTAGTAATATCCATCCCTGTTATATCTTCAAATAAAGTATTGGGTTTAATGAGATTAGTGGTAACCAAACCATCTCTCGAAACATATATATTATTTATACTACCGCGAGTAGCTACAAATACATCACCTGTATCCTCTAATATAGCAACTGATGCAGACAGATAGATAAAATTACATTTCTTCTCAGTAAAGCTCAGACCATAATCTGTAGAAAAGAATTGTTTACCCATATATATGGCTGCTACATATTTCCCACTTTTAACGCCTGAATCCGCTCTTCTTTGTATAATACTCATAATCGTTATTCTTTCATTTTTACGGATATAGAGTACGCACCTGCTGCATAGCACCAAATGCTAATCTCAAAAACATCTCCCGAAGCAACACTTAGCGATGAGCCTGACATCGAAGTGTACGCACCACTATTAGGTATAGGCTGAATAAAAGTTGCCATTGCTTTACATCTAATATATAAGTCTTGCCCTACTGACATACCACTTGCGACAGACAGATTTGTAGCAGAAGCAAGGGTAGCAACGATACTTCTCTTTGATACAGGCAAAGAAGCAAGGGTTGTAACCGTATTGGCACCCGTGACGGTCGGGTCTCCAACACCCTGAGGACACCGGTAATGGTTGCGTTTGTTCCAGCAGGACCTGTCGCACCAGTTGCACCTTTTGCACCAGCAGGACCGGTAGCCCCTTGCGGACCAGTATCCCCTTTGGGACCTTGAAGACCGGTTGCTCCTGTATCCCCCTTAGGGCCAGTAGCACCAGTATCGCCCTTTACTCCTTGCGGTCCTGTTGCACCAGTATCACCTTTTATCCCCTGTGGACCTTGTACACCTTGAGGACCTCGTGCTCCTGTATCCCCTTTCTCTCCCTTATCGCCTTTCTCTCCTTGTAATCGCCCCTGACTTTGCCAGTCACCGTTATACCATGCGTAATATGTGTAGGGTAAAGCTGCACCCACAGCATAGAAACCGCTACTACCGGAACCATCAGGAACAGCAGCTTTCAAGGCGGCAAGTGTATCATATTGTCCAAGAGGAGTGAACGTATCTCCCGGCTTACCTTTAACATAAATATCCGTCTTTACGTACTTTTTAGTGGACTTCTCCCATTGGTATACATAGTGGTCCGTCCCGATATAGGTAGGATGTTCTGCCGTGTCAGTAGCGTTTGCAGTGGCCGTTTCCGAATTCTTCTTGAGGGTAGCAAATTCAGTAACACGGTTACCTTCTGCAGTTACACGGCCGCTTTCAGCATTGACGCGTACACTCTCGGCTATCTGACGGCTTGTTTCTGCACTCTTACGCACATCCTCAGCTGTAACGCGGGCATTCTCTACAGTAACACGCCCGTTTTCAGCCGTCACACGGGAACCTTCTGCAGTAACGCGGTTCTTTTCAGCATTGACACGGCCTGTTTCATTTGTCTGCCGGATAGACTCAGCACCAGCCCGCGTAGTCTCAGCATTTTTACGTTCATCTTCGGCACTGATACGTTTGGATTCAGCATCAGCACGTCCGAACTCAGCAGTAGCTCGGGCAGTCTCGGAAGCCTGTCTGGTAGTTTCAGCCTTGCTCCGTTCTGTCTCGGCTGTTTTCCGGGTACCTTCGGCCGTCACACGATCTTTCTCCGAATTGATACGCGTAGCTTCAGCAGATGCGCGGGTACCTTCAGCAGAAACACGCTTTGTTTCCGCATCCTTACGCAGGTTCTCCGCTGAGACACGTCCTTCTTCGGCTTTACGCAGTTCTTCGGCAGCTTCCTTGGCAGGAGCAGACAACAGTTCCAAAGGAGCTTCAACAACCGACTCGTCCATACCAGAAAGACGAAGTGCGGGCAAGCTCACTATGTCATCCAGTGAATCGACTACCTCGACATCACCAACACCTTGGGAACCCGTAAGGAGAGCTTTCTTTACCTCTTCTACAAGCTGGTTAAACTGATTTGAATCTAATACCATATGGTTTGAATTGATTTTAAACGGTTAATTACCACTCAGCTGGTTAATTATACTGCGCTTCACCGCAGCTATTAGCCGGGAGTTTTTGACTACAAGTTCTAAAGCCCTGCAATACTGGTCCGGAATCTCCACCGCATCAGTCGAATAGTAGATTTTCTTTGCCAAATCTTCAAAGCCGATATCCAGAAGAATACTTCCGTTATACATCATCTCGTTACCGACTGTCTCGGCTGCATCGAAGGTTTGTTTTCCACCTTCAAAAGAGGTCTGTGCCTCGATCTGTCTAAAATTGATTTTCATATTCTATAAATTATAATTAAACTATCCACAATAAAAGAAGAACCAGCTACTACCATCAGAAACCAACATCATGGAGTACGTTCCTGTAAGTTTGTAGGTATTATTCATCTCCCAACCGTTAGGAGCTACGAACGGTCCATTTGTAAAAGTGACACTACCGGCAGTCTGCTTGACATAATAAACCTTTCCGGGACAAGACGAAGGAGAAGGCATTGTCATGGTAACATTCACATTGCTGGTAAAGCGCAGGAAGTCATCATGCACATTGACACTACCGGATGCTGTGATAAAGCGTGTATTGACACCACGTGTCGACACAGGCGCATCTATCTCTAAAATACGGGAAGAAGGAGTAGTCAACTTTCCATAGATCATCATATCACCGGCAAAACTACATTTGTCACCAAAGTAGCACTCACCGGCAGATACATGTATGGCTTTGTTGCGGCCTTCAATTGCAGCAGAGATACTGAGGACGGCAGGAGATGTGGAATACCCGGGTTCACCTTCCTTAAAGCAATAAGGCCTGATGGTGAGCATGTTCAAGTATTTATTCTCCATGACGCCATGCATATAATAAGGCTTGCTTAATGAGAACTGGCTGGTCTCATCGGTAAAATCAACTAACTGGCTGTTCGGATTGGTAGATATACCGCTACTGTGCAAATACAAATCACTGCCTATCCGACCGCTGGAAGCGTTGATAGTGCCGTTAAAGGTTCCATTATTAGCAGTCATGTTATTCACAACAACATCACCGGAAGCATCCCAGGTGATATTACTGTTGGCAAGGTATCCAGAGTTATTGTTGCCTAAATACCAGGAACCGTTTTGGTTATATATTGAACCGTCAGCACCGAGCACAACATTATTTTTATGAATAGAATCAACGTCTATGATCCAACCTGCAAGATTGCCGTCAGTGGCGGTTATACTTCCACTGAATGTACCTCCTTTACCATGGAAAACACCATTACTATCGATGTAGAAAGGGTCAGTAGGCTTATTGACATTCTTGACTGAAATGGTATTCAGGGTAAGGTTACCATCTGTATCGACTATGAACTTCCCGTTGATGATGGTCTTTCCGGTAAAGTTTATCTTATCAGCCTGAATCGTAGCATTGGAAATCAGGTTACCAGCTTCATCCTCTGTGATGAACGCACTTATTTCAGCCCGTCTGACTATTTCTCCATACGGATCTACCTTTTCTGCAAATACAGTAGCAATATTGCTTTCTGTCACTAAACCGGCTCTGTCGATGTTGGTGACATTACCTTTGGAATCGAAAGTAATCTTCTGTACAAACTGGTCAATCCGGTTACTTGTCTGGCTGATGGCAGATGAATGTTCTTCCACCGTACCTTTCAGACTGTTGGTTGCAGTAACCAGGCTTTCAATCTTTTCGGCCGTCACATGGAAGCTGCCTTCATGCTTGTCCAAGCCACCCTCTACGCTTGTCACCCTCTGTGTTATCTCCCTGATGGACTGCTGGAACTCACTGAAAGTTCCACCGGAACCATCTCCGACAATACCCCTGATGGAATCAACCTCTATCTTCAAAGTAGAATACTTTCCGGCCACATCTGACACATTAGCAGAAATACCACTGACTGTCTGGGTGAGCTTTGAGTAGTTCGTCCCCTGTTCGGTTATGTCCGCGACTATACCCTCTATCTTCTGGGCAGTCACATGGAAAGAAGCTTCATGAGAAGTTAACCGGCCGTCAATAGCATTCACCGTAGAGATGGTAGCCCATAACTTGTTACCGTCAGCAGTAGTGATCCAACCTGCCGACTTGATGGTATTATTGATAGCATCGGTAGCAGATACCATTGCATCTATCTTTTCAGCAGTCACATGGAAACTGGAAAGATGCTTTGTCAGCTTACCGTCAAGATCAGCCATGGATGAAGAGAATTCCGCACGTAATCCGCGGGCGGATAAATCAATGGCTGAAGTATAAGCTTCCGTTATACGACCCTCGGTATTTGTCAGATCTTCCGTAAACTTCGCTTCAAGATTACGGGCAGTCAAAAGGAATTCACTGTGATACTCTTCAAGCTTGCCGGCCGTGCTTCTGATTTCGTCAAGGTTCGCCTGAATCTTCTTGTCTGTGAGTTCGAAACGCATGTTGAACTCCTCGCGCAAGTCGGCAAGAGCGTCATCGGTAAGAGTCAGTGAATAGACATAGATGTCACCGGTGAAAGACATGTAGAAATCACCGGTACCGTTCCACTTGCCGGTTATCTCCATCTGCTTGAACTCAGTATCGGGATACAGGTCCTTTGAGAAGGAAATCGGGGTATATTCTTCGAAACCCGTCTCATTCTCATCATTGAAATGAACGGTAAGAATACCGGGACGCTTCACCAGATACTTGAAAGAGACGGTGAACTGCCGGGGGCGCTTGAGTTCGTCAAAGGTCTCAAAATCCGGATGGCGGTAAAAGTCTGAATTAACTTGCTCGATATAGCTGTTCTTTAAGCGCAAGACACTTTTTGCACCCTCGCTTACAATATCGGCGAAAGACTCCTTGTTCGCATAGAAGTTGTTATTGAAGTATAACAGCCTGCCGTCCACACGGAAGATGCGTATGTTGCTGCTACCGGTCCAGTATTGCATGTCAGCGGCAAAAGACGCATTGTTAAGATAGTTGTCAAGGGCATTGATCTCATCACGTACGGATGAGATTTCGGACTTAATCAGCCCTTCAATGACAGTGAACATTGTTAAGATGTCCTCACCGGCCATAGTAAGGAAGCGCCCCTTGATCTCGACGCCACCTTCCGGGGTATATTTGATGTATGTACTTTCATCACGGGCACCGATATAGGAAGTACCGTACACTTTCATGTAGGCGTGCCCGGTGGACTTGTCAAGCCCGAAAGAGATGATATCTTTCTCTGTCAGGTTGAAATCATTGATACCAGCATAGAAGGTGATGGATGGGGATGTCTCATTGGTGGATGATAAAACGATTGCACTTTGAAGGTCCACATCTGTACGGTGGCCCAATCCGATAATGTCATCACCTGCTTGGGGGATATCGCTTCCCTCGTCACAGATAGTCTTGGAAAGGTCAACATAATCACGACCCACAGTCATGACCTCACGCCAGTAGTAGCGGTTGGAGGCGTTAAGGATAGTACCGTCAACGATGTTACATTCCTTGGCTTGTGCCAGTGAACCAACACTGAATTCGTTCGCAATTGCTTCACCTTCCTGTTCGGCAAGGAAATAGCATCTGTAAACGTCTTCCAGTTCCTCTACGCGGATGCACTTCATACCGGCATGGGTGATAATCTGTTCACCGCCTACATGCGTGGCTTTCTTCACCTGCAGTTCTTCAAAGACGGCCTTTATCTTCACATACAGACGGTCAACAACAGCCTGGGAAGTGCCGTCTTCGCGTACTGTGATACCACTGCCGTTCTTACCAATCAATAGTCCCTTGAGGAACGTGATAATCTCTTCCGCCACATCGGGGAAGTCCTTTCTTAGGAACATTCTGAGTGTACGCAAGGCAGAGAATACATTGAAGTTACTTGCGGCCGTAGCGTCGTTGGTTTTGATAACGTAGATATTGCTACCTCCCGAACCGGTGAAAGTCTGCCCTTTGAAAGTCAACTCTTCGACTTGCGTTTCAATATCGGAAAGGCGGGAATAGGCAGTACTTTCACCGATGGTATATTGCGGGGAGTCGTAAGGTAAATCCAGCTTGACTTCAAAGCCGATGACACGGGACAAGCGCCCGTCCTTGAAGTAGGCAGGATTGACAAGGTTGATGCGCTGTCCAATGTCGAAGCTATGATTGATTTGGTCCTCATGTACCCAGATGGAATTCAATGTAGCGGTATAGGTACCATCGTCGATACAGGTCTTTGCAACATATTTCTTGGCGGCAGCAAGTAGTTCTTGTTCGGCAGTAGCAACTAAACCCAGTTCAGTTATCTTCTCGGCATTCCAACCACTAAGGACGTATTTGTCCCCAATAGCAGGAAGAAGAACTTCATCCGGCAAGGGACGGCCATAGTCTTCATTCTGTACAATCTCCCAGAACTGGGCATCCGGGTTGAATGTGCCGTCGTCGTTCTTCTCGGTCAAGCCAAGAGGATTGAAGGCAACTCCAAATTCCATGCCGTTGAGCTTGCCGGATTCAAACCTGATTTTGAGTTCCTGCCCCTCAAGGATGTATTCCTTTGAGAAGTTGATTCCGGTATCGGTAAAACGGTAGAAGATAGCTTTAGTCTTCGTGCCATCCTCGTTATCCACCTCGCTCTCATAGGAGCTTACATCAGTGATTTCACCCACCCGTTTGGGATAGATGTCGTCAAAGACTACAACGGCTTCAATCGCCTCCAAATCGGTCAAACCCTCGTAGGCATCTACGTATGGGGTGCCTGCCGGAAGCATAAGGCGCTTCTGGACGATACCGTTGACAACAGTACTCTGGTCTACCGGGCGATAGTTGGTAGGGATGTTTCTTGTTGAGCCGAACGCATAGATTCTTGTGGCGTAAGTTCCCTTGCTGTCACTCCGGCTCATGTCCTTGGCTTCCTTATCCAGTTCTATCTTAACAGCGTCGGAGAACTCACACCTACCGAAGTTAATGACATGGTCCGTTACCCAGCAATCACAGCCCCATTGGTCAGCCATAGAGAACATGGCATCAATGAGGTTGGTATTGTCATAGGTCATCAGCTTGGAAGAATTCTCCACTGATTCGTCTATGGAAAATTCAAAATCCTTTCCCTCGTACTTATAACCAAGAGCTTTCAAGTTACGAAGGAATACACCCATCTGGACATCCAGTGAAGCGGTAAGGGACCAGGACGCTTCCTGTCCTCCACTCTCCGGGGTGTACTTGAATATCTTTGTTTTCCATTGCCAATAGTAGGCGTCAAGACGTAGTTCGTACTCATACCCTCCGGTGGATGCGTTGTAGGTCGGATAGGACAAGTCTACTATCTGATAGATTTTAGCCAGCTTACCACCCATTGAAGCGTCAAAAGCACCACGCAAATCAACGTAATCACCTACTTGGAAATCGATTGGATGCAAAGTATTAAAGGGAAGCACGACATAGTCCTCCTTCATTAGGGAGAACTTGCCTTTAGCCCCTTCGTTGAGTGAAGTGGAGAAGCGGGTATTACTTTGTACGTCCTTGATATCTATCATGACTACAAATGTCGGAGATAAAAAAAAGAATGCCTAAAATTGGGCATTCACATACACGACAATAAAACCAATGTCGTGAATTAGGTCCTATTAGCTGGATTATTTTTCTTATTTCGCACATACAATAAAGTCTTATCTTTTGTTATAAGACACTCACGAATCGCTTTTTGTGTCATTTCCTCGCCAAACCTATTATAGAATAACTTTATGGTACAATTGCCCACGCCTATTATTTTAGCCCATCCTGCGACAGAGCAGCACTTGCCATCAACAGAAATAAAAACCGTGCGTCTTTGTTTTCTTGTATTTTCAAATGATGATAGCCACTGGCAATTTTCGGGCGAATATCCTTTATTGTTATCTATCCTATCAATGGTTAAATCTTCATTATACCCATTATCTATAGCCCAGTCATAAAAACTTTGAAAATCGTTTTTCCACTCGCTGCACACTTCAATTCCTCTTTCTCCATACGATGAATAATGGTCGTTTGTATGTCTGTAACATCGCCCCTTCATAGCACACCATATATTATATAGTCTTGTATCGGTTTTACCATGAGTAAAATTTGCCTTTATCATTTTTTCAGAGTTTTTCTTTCTTCGTACACAGCCACAACTCTTAGCATTACCGGATAATAAAGAATTAGAAGTAGGATAGCATTTATTGCCACATTCACAAAGGCATTCCCATATAAGTAATTTATGCTTGTTTCTTCCTACAACCTTTATAGCAGTTAACTTACCAAATACCTTATTAGTTAGGTCTTTAGTGATTAGGCTTCTATTGTAACATCCGCAACTTGTTGTATTTCCACTATTTAAAGAACCAGTAGTAGCAATCACAGTATTTCCACACTCGCATTTGCATAGCCACTGGACCTGCTTTTTCTTATATCTACCGTATTCTGAAATTACAGTTAGTCGCCCAAACTTCTGACCAAGTAAATTCTTTTTCATAATCATTGTTTTAGAGTGAATAATGAAGGCAGCCCTAAAGTCGTGCAGGCTGCCTTTTGATAATCGTGTGTCAATTTTTAAATATCAGCTTATACAAGCCTGTGGTTGGCGCCCCAAATACCGGAGCACTACCGTCTATTGCCATTCGTTTGCGTTCTTCACGAAACACGTCTTTCAACTTCTCTATCTTACTTTTCAATCTGGATTCTGCACGACAGCATCCGCTTGCCTCTTCAAGCATGAAGTCGTTAATCACTTTGATTAATCCCTGTACATAAAGGTTGTTCGCATCAATTACTAATTCTCTTGTTTCCATGTTCATTCATTTTATGTGTTAGTACTCTACAAATCGCTTTATAAACTTGCGTTTTCTCAAATCTATTCAGTATTGATATTTTTTCAGTCCCGAAAGTCAATTCACCATTTCTGAACTGATATACGTTAATCCGTCCACCTACCGTGTTATGGCGGTATATCCTTACTTCTTGGTTTTCAGCTATTAGTGTCATAGTCATTTCTTTTATAGTTACCACTGTTTTACCTGTTCTTTTAGTTCATCATACTTACCGTTCATAAGCAATTCGACTTCACGATGAAAGTTTATATCAGTCAAACGATACTCTACTAAAGCACGCTTGTAAGCATCGCCTTTTTGATGAGTATTAATAAGACGTATCATCTGCACACTATCAAGACCATACTTATTCTTACGATTGAGATTTATCGCTCTTCTCTTATCACTTTCTCTTAATTCAATTGTTGCCATAACTTTTATATTTTAATGTTTATACTTCATTCATTTCTATCTTACTTTGATTTCAATCACCGCAATACTGACTACCCATATAGCCTTTGCTATTCACATTGTAGCAGTCAAACCAAGTAAGTCTACCCTCAATCTGAGAAGTGCGCTCTGCGGGCTTATAATTAGCTAACATAGCATGTATCTTAGCTTCTCTCTCTTCTTTGAACTTGATAGCATCTTTAGCCCAACCCCAAGCAAGTTTCAAGCATTCACCAAAGGTTCTGCCCATTCTTGATTTACTTCTGTAGAAGCGATGAGCGTCTTTCATGATTTGGGATAAATTGAAGCGTTTCATAATTATATGTATGCTAATCGTTAAACATTTAGTTTTATTATTACGATACAAACATAACTACAATTATAATACAAACAAAAATTACACAGTTAATAAAAGCTAATTCAATATACACATAGTATATTTTTACCCAAATAATAGCAACTAATACTATAATTCTATATATTTGCAAGGAATAAACTATAAGTATAATTATGAAGTTACGAATATTGGATATCTGCAAAAAAGCAGGAATAACTCAAAAAGAGTTAGCAGAAAGAATAGGGTTATCAGCCGTAGGGTTATCTAAGGCAATCAATGGTAATCCTACCAAAGATACTTTGGAGAAAATCGCCAGTGCTCTTAATGTGAGAATAACCGAACTATTCGAGGAACCGACCAACATAAACGGCTACATTGAATTAGACGGAACCATCCACAAGGTTACGAGCAAGGATGATATTAAGAAATTAGCGGAAAAATTGTAATATGCACGAACATCCACTAGTTTTTTATTGTTTATCTGCAAAAAGAAGAATCCCTTTAGGTACAAAACCATTATAAATGACTACATTTGTAACTAGTTACTCTTTAGAATAAATAGTAACTCTAATTAATTGATACATATGGCACATTTAATTGTAAAGAATTTCGGAGCTATAAAATCCGCAGAAATAGAAATAAAGAAGTACAATTTTTTTATTGGGCATACTTCAAGCGGAAAAAGTACTATTGCAAAACTTCTTGCAATATTTAACAACTCTGTTTTTTGGGCTATCAAGGAAGGAGATTTCAAGGGATTCTTTAAGTTGTTGGAAAAATATAATATTAATTTTAATTTTAAACCTTCTACTATCATTAAGTATAGCAATGATAAATATTACTGGGAAATAGGAGAGAATAAATTCCATAGCAATTATAAAGATGCTGACCTCATGGAGATGGCTAGCACATCTGAATCCTATGATTTCATATTGAAATTTATAGAGAAAAAAGAAAGTGAATCATCGTTAAAAGATTTAATAGATGCTTTAAAAAACTCTGTAAGAGACAGTAAGCTAAAGAAGGATGATACATTTTTCCCACTCTTCATTAAACCACTTTTAATGAGTATCATTTATGAAGAGTGTATTCCTGTATACATACCTGCCGAAAGGTTGTTAATTTCAACATTTTCTAATAGCATATTCTCTTTACTACAAGCAGGAGCCAGTATTCCTGATTGTATAAAGGATTTTGGGAGTTTATATGAAAAAGCTAGAACACAATATAAAAATATTGATATCGACATACTAAATATTCAAGTTTCGTTTAATAATAATGGCGATACTATATATTTAACAAATGAGCATAAGGAATTAAAATTATCCCAAGCTTCAAGTGGTATTCAATCAATCATTCCCCTATGGACTGTATTTAACCAGTACGTTGAGAGTAAGAAAAAACAAATGTTAGTGATAGAAGAACCTGAATTAAATTTATTCCCTTCTACTCAACATTTCTTAATTGATTGGATTATAAAAAAAATGAGAAAATCAAATGGAAGTATTGTTATTACAACACATAGCCCTTATGTATTATCAGTAGTAGATAATTTAATTTTAGCAAGGGAAATATTAAATAAAAGTAATAACAAAAGGAAAATCCAATCTCAAATAAAGGAACTTATCCCGTCAATGGCTTTAATTGACTTCCATGAAGTGTCATCATACTTTTTCCATTCTGATGGGATTGTTAAAGATATACTAAATACTGAATTAAAATCCGTAGGTGCAGAGTATATTGATGAAGCCTCCAATGAGTTAGGATATATTTTTGATGAACTTTGTAATATTGAAAGAAATGAGCTGTAAGTGTTTTGATAAAAAGCCCGGTTTTTCAGAAACAGCCCCTTTTGATGAACGATACGAACAATCTAAATGCAGGTGCAACTCACGTTTTACCGTTAGCGAGAACAGGAGTAAATTCACAATAGGCTCAAAAGATTTAACCAAGGTGGACAAGGTGAAAGTTGATGGCTATTTTGACCGTTCGTCAGAACATAGGAAATGTGACTATTTGTTTGTGTACACATCAGACCCTAAACAGATTTATATCTTTGTAGAATTAAAAGGCACTGACATTTCGCACGCTGTGACACAAATAGGTAATACGGTAAATTTGTTCTATGACCAAGGCTACCTGAAAGGAAAACAAGTTGTAGGTGCTATTGTCAGTTCTCGCCATCCGTCAAATGACGGTACATATCGTAAGGCAAAACAAATCTTAGAAAGGTCTCTTTCATCAAAAATAAAGGGCTTTCGAATAGAAAAGAAAAATAAAGAAATGACATACGATCCTACTCAGGATAAAGTTGTTTAGTAAAAGCCGGAGAAATCCGGCTTTTACTTTACCCACCATTCATTCCTAAATCATCCTTACTTTCGCCCTTCCGAGCTTGGATTCGGTTCCGAAAACTTACTTGAAATCTTGCCAAAAGTCCTATCTAAACTCTGCGCATAAGTAACACTCTTGCCAGTATAAATAAGATGGTAAATCTCGCTACCATTAGCCGGGACTTGAATATCAACCTTGCCTTTATAAAGCTCATCGAAGAAAGCTTTTTTCTTTGATTGATAATCGGACTGAGAACTACCCTCGATAGTAAACGAAAGAGTTATTTCCCTCTCATCGACTTTAGGATTATTGATTATTACCCGCTTCCCATGTTCAAGTCGGCTTTTGTTCTCAATAAAATCCTTCATGGGAGCGGATGCCCCAATAACATCAAGAAACCCCTCTCCCATTCTCACACCCCACTCTTTAAGAGCATCTTTGTTGTTAATTATCAACTCAACCATATCTATAGTTTTTAAAGGTTCTTCAAGTTCCGTTTAATCTCATCGGTGCCAGCAAGTATCTTGGGACTGTTCTTCGCAAGTATAGCTGAGTTTTCCACTATATCCCTACGAGCAATATTACCCTCCACTTGGAATGTTCTCATCTCGTCTACAATCCTTTCCATACTGGAAACCTTATCAGCCAATACCTTTATATCTTCTGTCGGGAACACAACATTTACCTGGGACTGATAGCTATTAGTGATGATTCCTCTTGTCTTATCAACGAAATTGGGCGTACCAGACATTAAGGCAGGGATATCATCGTTTGTAATGTCTATCAATGACAGTCTTTTGTCAATGGATGAAAGTAAACCGGTTTGTTGAATGGATTGATTCTTTATTTCTTCTCCGGCAATCTGTAAAGCCGTAAAACGCCCGTTAAGCTCTTCGCCGGTGTCTTGGGACATGGCTTCAAAACCCTTACTACTCGCCTGCTGTGAAAACATGGTTCCAAAGAACTGGTTGATAGCATCCACTTCCTTCTTCATATCATCAACCATCGTCTGTTTCATGGAGTCAAGGAGCTGTTTTTCCTCAGAAGTAAGGTTGTCATCTCCCATGGCACGTTGCCACTCGTTGTACCACTTCTGCATCTGGGGTTTGAAGTTCTCCACATACATGGCTTTAATGAGAGCCTTACGCATGTACTCGCTCATGTCGTCGGAGATATCCTCGGCGGTGGCTTCAATATCATAGAGGGAGTTTAGTATGCCATCAGAGAATGACTCCCATTCCTGCTCTGCCTCATTCCTTGCATTCTCAGCCTCTTGTGCGGCTTCTTCGGCACGCTTTATTGCACCCGTATCAAGAGATGGGAACAAAGCATTAGCAGCATCCACGATATCAACACCGGCTTTCTGAATCTCGGCTATCATTTCGTCCAAGGTCTTACGCTCGGCGGTATCTATGGCACCGTCCTTCATAAACTCGGTGTATTTGTCATACCAAGCCTGAATCTGAGGTTGGAGCTGAGCGGTAAACATAGAATCAACCAAGGCGTTACGCATGTACTGATAAATATTGTTGGCTACATCCTCGGCAGTGGCTTCCGCATCATACAATACGTTCTTGATACTGTCAGAGAAAGATTCAAAGGCTTTCTTGACTTCTTCGCCAGAATCCGTCCAAGCATCGCTGATTTCTTTTGCTGCATCTGATACTTCCTTGCTCAGCTCGTCAATGTCAGTCTTGATATTGGCACGCTCTTCATCAGTTACAAGTCCATCGGCGGAATACTCTTTCCATTTCTCCCAGATAGCTTTGATACGAGGTTCGTACTGTTCGATATACATTGCCTCGATAAGCTCTTTGCGCATGGATTCAGCAATGTCCTTGGCGACGGACTCGGCTGTCACTTCTGCATTGTACAAGGAGTTTAATATACCATCAGAGAAAGACTTGAATTCCTCTTCAAGCTCCTTCTTTAGGCTGCTCTCAGTGATACCGAGAGTATCGGATAGAATGTCTTTGGCGGTCGTAATGTCGTTAGCCAGTTTCTCAGCTTCACTTCTCAGTGCGTTACGTTCAGCATCGGTTATATCACCGTCAAACATGGCTTCCTGAACCTTCTTATAGAATTCCTCTATCTGCGGTTGGAAGGTATCGGCAAACATCTTGTTAACCATCTGTTGACGGATGTATTCAAAGGTATTATCTGTCACATCTTCGGCGGTAGCTTCGATGGAGGACATTGCAGACTTCACGTTATCAACGAATGACTGTAGGTCTTCGGCATCCTTCAGTTTGTCAGCGAAGATACTGTTCACGCTCTCAACGCCCTTCATCATCTGTTCAATGTACTGGTCTACTTGGGAGCCAAGTTGCGCCATATCACTCTCTGATAATCCGTCTTTGGAAAGCTCCTCAAAGGTCTTGTACAACTCTTCCATCTTGCTCTTGTACTCTTTCTCGTACAGAGCATTTATCATAGCCTGGTGGAAGTAGTCATAGATATTATCGGATACATCTTTGGCGGTTAGCTCCAAAGAAGTAAAGGTACTCTTCATCTGACTGATAAATGAATCAAAAGCCTCCTTCGTAGATTCGTCAGGTTGGAAGATGTCGAAACCTTTCTCGGCTGCCATCTTCTTGTATTCCTCAAGTAGCTTGTTAGCCAATTCCTGTTGCACGATGGCATCGTCCGTCAGGTTGTTGAGTATTTCCGTCCATTGCCCGAACTTCTCCTCATCTGACAACCCCGCATTCTTCATAACCTCCATCATCTTGTTCTGTGCACTTTCCAGCAGAGGGGCAAGGGTGGCAGAATAAATCATCTGCTTTGCAAGTGTCTCCAGCATACCGGAGATGGAATCGGTAAAGCTTTGCGCTGCATCAGTTCCGCTCTTGAAGGCATCTACAAGCGCATCCATCATGGTAGCGCCTAAGTCGCCGAAAATGTCTGTGAAATAGTCGTTAATAGCTTCGTATGCCTCCTTTGCCTGATTGGCGAGGTCAATCATGTTCTGAAGGGCATTCTTGCTATCGTCAGACATAGTTCTGGTATTGATGATTGTTTCGGCAAGTGAAGCGTCAAACTCTCCATTAGCTTTTATCAACTCTGGGTATACATCAAGTATAGATGAGTAGATGTCTTTCCCCTTTCCCCATCCGAACAACCCCGTCTTCTTGTGCCCAGTCTTTATTTCTATATTAGCAAGACCGGCATAACTGTCATAAAGCTGCCTCGTACTCTTTGACAGCATATCAAACGTTCTACCTACAATCTTGATGTACCCTCCTTCGTATTCACCGGAGCCACGAAGTTCCTCGTTCAGTCCGGCGACGGCATCCTTCATTACGGTAACGGCATTGGCCGCTTTCCCGTAGACATCGGTGCCAAAGATGGTTGAAGCTTTCTCGTACTCAAGATTCTGCTGCATGAGTAATAAGTTATACTCACGCTGCTGGGCGATAGTCTCGTTCATTATCTCCTTCAAGGCGGCTTTATGGCGCGCGTTGGCAGCGAAAGCCTTGCCAATCCAGTTGGCTGCTTCACCTACTGCGGCTGCAATGCCACCGACAATACCGCCCTTGGCAAACCCCTGCCCGATATTGGTAATGGAGGTCATGGCATCTTGTACACCTGTCATGGCATCGGCAGCCCCGGTGTTGCCCATCGCCTCGAACATGGAAGCAAAGTCACCCGCGACACCTCCAAGCATGGATGAAGCCTTAGAGGCAGCTTCCTCGATATCCTGCAAACCTTCGGAGGTTTCCTTGAACCCATTGGATGATTTCAGTTTTGCGAATCCCTTCGTGAAGCCGTCGAAGATTTCATCCCATTCATTACCTTTTCCACCCTTCAATAGCTTGTCAAGGGCTTTCTTTAACTTGTCGAGTTCGTCGGGGCTGCTCTCAATGGTTTTCAACTGCTCGGCAGAGATGAAGGTAAGTCCCTTGGAATCACCGCTACTGGAAAGATACGATTGGAGCTGTTTAGCTTGGTCGATAAGGTTCTGCAAATCCTTGAAAGCCATCTGAGAGGTATCTCCGAATAGGTTTCTCAAGAAACTATTATCCTTCGATGTTTCTTCGGCTTCAGCATCATTGACCGCCTGGACACCTTCTTTAATTTTCTGCTTGGCCACTTTAATAGCTCGGTCTATTTCATTGGCATTGACATCTGTCCTCTTGGATTGAAGATAGGCAATCTCGGCGTTACCGCTCTTTTCGATGGCAGTTCTCTGGGCGTCATAGTCACGGTACTTCTCCAATAGTTTATTAAGCAGTTCCTGGGTATCCTTCTCCTGCTTCTGATAAGCCAAAGAATACTCCTTGTCGAATGATTCTCGCTGTTCAGGAGACAAAGATGTGGTGGTTGGGGTGAACTTCATCCCCTTCTTTTCATAATCCGGGTTATCCTTTTCCCAACGCTTTTTTTCCTCTTCTTGTATCTTCTCCAATAGCCAGCGTTCCCGGTCAGCTATCTCCTTATACTGTCTTTCATAATTGAGCTGGATTTGTGCAAGCTCTTTGTCTGCCCCCTCTTCCATCAGGTCGATTTTCATCTGTTGGGTATTGAACTCAGAGTTGATGATGGCTTCCTGGCGTTCCTTGGCAGATTTCTCGATTTCTTGGGTGAGTTTTTCTCGTTGTTGACGGAGCTTTTCGGCTTGGTTTTCTTGTTTAGTTGTATTGGTAGAGAAGGTATTTATCTTTTTGTCATACTCGTTGATTTTTGCTTTCAATGCAGCACCCTTACTACCGGCTGCTTCTATATCAGTAAGGGCATCAAGACGCTCCTGAGCCTCTTTTTTCTTCGTTTCCCAATATTTTTTATTGGTAGTTTCAGGTTTCGTCTGTTCTTGTTTTAAAGAAGAAATGGTATTATCAATGTTAAGTAGTGCCCCTTGTGCATTATCAAAGCGTATCTGTACATCAATTGGAATAATGCCAAAGCCTGATTCTTGGATTTTGCGCTGTTCTGTTTCAAGCAGAAACTTAGCAGCTGCAAACTCTTGTATAATTTCATCGCGGTTATTTTGTGCTTCAAGTAACTTCACTTCAATAGGCTTTGCATCTTCTTCTGCTTGTTTTTTCAAACGATTATATTCAGCCAAATTATTTTGCCACTTTTCCAAATTGGCTTTATCCTGTTCTAACGCATCACTGATTGAACCTGTAGGATGCTCTTGTCGTGTAAATAAATCAACATTATTCCAATCATTCTCATTACTTAAACTATGAACAAGCCTTTTATACTTTTCTATTTGCTTTATGATATTATCATAATTAATTTTATCCAGTTCTTCATTAAGCCTCTTAGTGGTATCGGTTAGGGAAGCTGTTGCAAGTTGCTCCCGCGTATATGCCTCTGTTAATGCGGGTGATAACCTTTGTAACTCTTCATAAGCCTTTATCTGTGTATACTCAGTTTCAGTCTCATCTTGAATTACTCGAATAAGTTGCTCTATCTTTTGCTTGCGTTCATCAATTGCTTTCTGAAAACACTCTTGTTCTTCATTATATTTGCGAGTAGCCTTTTCTGCTGCTGTAGTACTATCGGACATTGCCCACATAGCAGTCGTTAATCCGATTACTACCGTAGCTAATGCTACATAGGGATTAGTGAGCATTGCAGCATTCAAAGCCAATTGAGCCTTTCTCGCCAATATCCGGACATTAGTCAAACCTATCTCTACAAGTGTATGTTTGCTTTCAGCAGCAGCAACAAGCATCACAGCAGTACGATATGTTCCATAAGTAACCACCAATCCGGTCAATACTTTACCCACCGTTTCATAGTTCTCAATCAGTGAAGTCGTCATCTGAATACCGTCCATGATAACACCTTCCGACTTAGTTCCCAATTCGTTAAACACAGAATCCCAAGCATCCTGCATCATGGACATTTGGCCATTGATAGTTTGGGATGCGTTCTCGGACATATTGTAGAACTTGCCACCTGCCGAAGTTGCATCAATAAAGGCCTGCTGTACCATTTCTGCGGAGATTGCACCTTTTGACATTTCATCTTTGAGTGTGGCAATGGATTTACCTGTCTTTTCAGAAATAGTTTGTAACGGATTAAACCCAGCATTAATCATTTGATTCAGGTCTTGTCCCATGAGTTTTCCAGTAGCTGACATCTGGGAGAATGCCAGAGTCAAGGAATTGAATTTACCTGATTCTCCCATTGAAATATCGCTCAAAGCTTTCAAATACTTAATAGTATCTTCCGCCTGGATATTGAAGCCAAGCATCATCTTTTCAGCCCCAACCATATCGGTCATGGCGAGAGGTGATATCTTTGCCAATTCTTTGATTTGTGGCATCAGTTTCCCTGCTACATCTTTGCCTACCATCGTCTCAATGGCGGTTTGCATGGATTGAAATTCTCCACGCACACGAATGATTTCAGAACCTAACGCTTTCAGAACACCGGCACCACCGATAACCGCTAATGCTTTCTTCCATGAAATGGCAATCCCATTGTTTACTTCAACGACCTGCTTCCCATCGTTTTTATACAGTGCATATTCATCGCGGAGTTTCTTTACAGATAGCCGAGCATTTGCTTGCTCTTGGGTAAGTCCAAATAAAGCATCCCGTTCTTTACCGAGCGCTCTTTCTTGTTCTCTGATGTGATTGAGTAGTTCTTTATCTTCGTTGCCTCTTGAAACAATATTCTTATATAACTCCTTATTTTTACGAATAGTTGTTTGAAGAGAACCTATGGCATTCTTTTGGGCGATAATCTTCTCCGTAAAGCTGTTTACTGATTGGGAGGCATCAAAGATTTTTTTCTTAAAATCACCTTCCATTGCAACTCCGGCTTTGGCGGCTTCATTCACCAATTCATTCATCCGTTGAGTGGATGCCGCAAGTTGGGTATTGAGCGTTTTGAAAGCGGCAGGTGACTGCGTACCATCCATACCCTTTAACTCTTGCTTCAATTTTGCTATTTCATTACGAAGTCTTACAACTTCCTCCCAGTCACTTCCTACCTTGAAATACAGTTTCGACATATCTCTTATTTAAATGGGTTCTTACCTTTAGCTTTAAAAAACTCTTCTTCTGATACTTCTTCCAGGACTTCACCATAAACTGTATGGAGTTTGTCCTTTTGCATAATAAGTAAATTCCTATATGGTATCTTGTATACCACTTCATCATAAGACAGATGCAGAGACTCCATGAACGATGCTATCTGTCCCAGTAGGCAATTGTTTCCTACTGTTTCTGTTTTGCTGTCAGGATTGCTACGTTCTTGGCTAAAGCTAACAGCTTGTAAAAATTTTCAGCAGAAATCATCGAAAGCCCAGTTGCTAAAGCTTCCACTACTTCATCGAATGTACCACACGACAATTCTTCATGGAGGTTCTCATCGCCCTGAATAAGCCACGATAGCGCACGAGAAGCCATTTCTACATCTTTCAATGAACGAAGCATATCCATGACCGTTACAGCTTCTTTTAGGTCAGAGAGGTAATATCCCGCTCCTGCTATTTTATGAATCGTAGGAGGATGAATCATATAGGCATTGCCATTTACGAATACCGTTTCAAAGTCTTTCCCTAAAACGGCTGCATTTACTATTTTTGATGCGTTCTTTTCCATAAGCTAAAAAGGCGGTGAGCAATCACCCACCGCCATCCTAAAACATTACTTTTTACCTCGATTATGCCGTAGGCGCATCTACCTTTTCACCATCAAGCCAGTACTCGCCTGCTACGCTATCGGTAGGATTTTCCATTGCAACAGCTGAAACACCTAAACCGATGTTCTTCTCTACGAAATTGCCCTTGCCGATTACGGAAGCATTGGTAAACACAATGTAGTTACCTGTTTTGGTCATACCGACAACAGCCTTGTTGATAACTTCTGCGACATCCGGCTCATGCCAGCCGACAACAGTCTGGCCGTCTTTCACAAGTTCACCGCCTTGCAATTCCTTCTTGTCTTCAAATGAATATTCACCCATAGTAAACGCCATGGTTCTTGCACCTTTGGCGGTAACATCCTTATAGTAGACCTTTCCGGTCAACTCATTAACATAATCCGTTGTAGTCGGATCATCTTCTGTATATCCCCAAGTGTCATTATGGGAGTTTTTCACTTCTGTAGCAGAAGCCAGCCATGTTTTTAAAGAGGCAGGTGTAACAGCAGTATTAATAACCGCACCGTACCAAATCTTTTTAATTCCGATAAATGGTTTCATATTTTTCTAATTTACATTTAACACTTCAAATAAAATTCTCACATTCACATAATGACACTTCAAAGCTGTGTCCGCTTCCGTACCGATTGATTCGATTGAGTAACGATAGGCTGTGTCGTCATAGGTGCTTACCACATCGTCGAATAACTTGTTGGCTTGCCTTTCAAGCTCATTCAGACGGATAGAGTTCGCTTCATTCTCACTCAAATTAGGCACACAGATATTTACCTCGGCAAAGGACTTCTTCCAATATATTTCCGGTTGTTGTTTCTTCGTGTGAATGACAATTCTTTCAGACTTCAATTCGCCCGTCAGGGTTTCCCCTACTGGTACTATATCTATCCTGAAAGCCTTGCAATCCCGATAGAGAATGTTTCCTATGTCGGTAGTTACTATCATTCAAATTCTTCTTTTAATCGTTTCTCTGCATATAAAGCGGCACCACTCAAAACATCAAACCCCTTGGATTCCACGAATGAAGCATATTCCGCTTCGTTTTTCAGAGTTAAACCGCTTTCATCAACATCGTAATCATTGGACGTTCTCAAAATCAGTGTGCGATCTTGATAATCGCCGTGTTCCTCTGCGTACTTCACGGCTTCATCGCCCACATCAATCATCTTCTTTTCGACTTCCCATTCGCCTTCATCGAAAAAGGAATCGACATCGGAAAAATCGAAATCTACATCCATAATTCCGAGTAGTTAAAGTAGTTCGTACTCTTCACCGTATAAACCTCGCCTTGCCCTCTCAAATTATCGCCATCCATGCAACGGACTTCATCCCCTGCCTTGACAGTGATTCTCTTCTCGCACACCACATGGTAGTTAGGACGATACACAGAACCGTTATCAGACGTAAACTCTTTAGTTGTGTTATCATCACAACGGCATTTGCATACATCTTGCCAACTTTCACCACCAGTATCAGGGATGGGTCTTCCGAACTCATCCTTATCCATCGGAGTGATAACCTTTACCTGTAATATGTGTGGAGCGAATATCATAAAAAGGTCACTTTAGGTTTGTTACTTAATTCATCTTTCAATCCGTACATCCTGCAGATAAAAGAGTAGTACTGCTTTATCCCTTCAAGATTCCAAGACATAGAAAAACCGCTTTCACTGATAGAAGTGGCACGAAGCAATAGAGAGGGGATAAACTTCGCAATTGCCACCGACACCCGCGTTTGGCAATCCTCGTTCATCTCATCCTCTCCGCTTATCTTCGAGGTAAGACACATATCCAAAAGGTCAGCTTCCGACAGGTTAATGCCGAATGTCTGAAACTTCTGTTGTATGTAGTCGTTTACCGTCATCTTAATATGGTGTAATCAGTTTACTATATGCTATATGGCTATAATGTGTGCAATACTTCGGCTTATAGACGTACCGGAACGGGCATTTAGGAACTGAAATCTGTTTCCTTTGCATTGCCGTAATAGTTACTGTTTGCTTCACCGGACTATCCACAACCATAAATATTGGCTGCGGAGTGATCAGCACAACACAATCAACAGAAGATGCTTCAAAAGTGATACACTGAATGTCTGGCAAACCAACATCAACAGATGGATTCACATACTCACACTTGGGAGATTCCACACTTGAGGCCTGCACGCCCAACGAGACCAAAGACATCATCAAAAAGCCACACATGGCAAAAATAAAATTCTTCATTTCTTTTCTGATTTATAAAATTAGACAATGGAAGGGTAGAAGCACTACCCTATCCTTTTACTCGATACCTAATGCTTCTTTCAGTTTGGCTGTTGATTCTTCATCCAGTTCTGCAACCTTAGCCAAAAGAGTTTCCTCTTTCATATTGCCGGAAGCCTGCACGCCGATAGACTTTAAAGCATCAACCAAAACCTTTTTATCAAACTCTTTTTCAAAAAGGGAGATTTTAACCTCTTTCTTTTCTTCGGGAACCTTCACTTCGGGAGTTTTCACCTCAACCCGTTCAGCGAGTTTACGGCTCTCCATATCCAACACACGGGATTCTTCACCGACTTCAATCACCTCACCGGGGGTATAATACTTCCCGGTGAACTTGTCTCGGAAAACAGATATAACCTTTACTTTCATAACTACCTCCTTATGCTGATTGAATTGAAGCAATCTCGCTCAGGTCGAAATTGGTAATCAAGTCCGGGTTAGTAATCTGCGGAATCCACTCTGCCGTATATTCCATGTAACGGCCATTCTTGTCACGATAGTTGGAGATAAGCATCTGCCCCTCTGACGGAATGTAAGTACGTCCCTGTACCGGATCGGTCGCTTCATACGGAGTATGATGGCGCATATAACCGATTTGGTCAGAAGGCAACAGAGTAATGCGGTTGTCTACGTAAATCTGCACGTTCTTTCCTGTCTGGTCTTTCACATAGTCTTCCTTGATTTCGATACGTGGCAAACCGATACCGGTGAACACTTCGGAAGCCAAAGAAGAGGAAACCAACCCCGTACTCAATTTCATTTCATTAGTACCAAGAATCATCTTGTACTGCTCACCAAATTCGGATGAACCAAGAATAAGCTTGTTGAAAGATGCACGAGTCATAATCATTTTGGCATAAACGCCAAAATCCGGAGCTAAAGAATGAAGCTTCTCTCTCAAATAAGAGATAAACATATTCTTTCCGTCCACAACCACATCTCCACTTGTCGGCTTGATAAAGTTGAACGGAAGGGCAATCTCCAGCAGTTTATTATTGGTCTGACCGGAAGTGATTGCGGCATCCTTGTTGTAAACTGTGGCTTCACCAAGCATCAACAGCGCACCGATAATAATATCCATACGCTTGTGGGCGGCAAGGGTAATCTGACGGTAATCATCTGCCAGAAAGCTTACAATCTCTTCCATTGCGGCCTTTTGGTCTGCCGGTTTAGCCGCATTGAACTTGTCAATCAAATCCTGCAATTCAGAAAGGCGGTCAATAGACATCTGATAAGCATCACCCAAATAGGCAATCTCGCCATAGCCAGAACCGATATTCCTACGTTCACGAATAGGTTTCTCTCCAAAACGTGAGTTGATAGAACCAGCCATTACCCCAGTTACAGAACCGATATAATCTTTGAACACACGAGTAGTTACTCTACGGAAAGTAAGATACTGCTGCCAATAGATTGTGTCCTTACGTGTCTGGTTCACACGTCTGATGATAGCGGAAACAATGTTCGCGTCATCGAATAATGTTTGAATCGTTAAAAACATATCTTACCTCCTTACTCGTTAAATTCAAACCATCCCTTCATGTTGGCTTTATCATTCTCAGAGAACGGCATAACCAATTTTGAAGACTCAATCTCTGCGGCTGTACGAAGCAATGAAACCAGTGTGATTCCGTCCTCAACCTTTGTACGGTTAAACAGAGCCGAATTTGCCACGTGCTTCTGCTTCAAGCCATCAACCGCAACCGCCTCAAAGAGTACCGCATCTCTGGCTATGTCCTCACCAAAAGCAGCCTTGATAGTCAATACATCATACACTTTGTTGGTCTTGTCAATAGCCGTTACTTCCGCACCTTTCGTACCACTTCCGATGAACATACCCGCGTATGCCAAAGAGTTCTTGGCTACCTTAATGGACAATGCAGTATCACCGGTTGCGTATGCTTCCACTACTTCCACATTGATTACCGCATAAGCGAACTTGTTTTTCAAGTCCGCACAAATCGGTGTAAATCCAGGAAGAAAACTTCCCACTACAAGGTTCTGCGTGTCGAGCTTGAACGGGCCACGTCTACGGATGCCTGTCCGGACATCGTAACGTTCCTCTTGCTCAACAGGCGGAACCAAGTCATACTTAAATCCTGCTGACATAATTAATTCTTGTTTTGTTCAACAATAGCATTCGTTCCCTCGTCAATCATCTTGGCGATAGATTCAGAGCTTATCAGAAAGAGGTTTAACGGCTGCACTCACTGCGTTAGCAATAATAGCCGCCATGTCGTCCGTCTTATCTTCCGGCTTCGGATTAGGGTTAGGATTGGGATTAGGGTTCTCAATTGGCTTACCGTCTTTAAGGTTATGCCTTTTCTCGTAGTTCAATACAGAAGTACGGGAAGCATCCCCAGCACGGAAATCACCATAGGAATTTAACACGTCCGAAAAACTGATACCCTCAACAATGGAGTTTACCTTTGTCTCGTCCGTTACACCCTCTGCCTTTTTAGTGGCAATTCGGGTTAAGATAGCAGTGTCCACCCCAGAGAATTTCTGTTGTAGTCCTGCTAAGATTTGTTCTAAGATTGTCATACCGTATGAATTTGATTTATAAATTTCTACGGTAAATTTCGCTATTTATAAAGAGGGTGAGAAATAATCAGATAGGTGATACACGACAATGAAACGATTGTCGTAAAATGATATAAAAAAGGCGTGATTCCATTTGGTTCACGCCTAAATATAGTAAGATAGTATGCCTAAAGTTTTACTTCTAATTCTTGACCTCCCAAATCAAAATACAGGTTTTGAAGTTGGTGGAGGGATTTCACTTGTATATTGTAATCGACTCCCTTCAAATGGAAATCTGCGTCCAACTCAAACAAGGGGCTATAATAAGTGACAATTCCCCAAGTATGTTTTTCAAATCCGCACTTCAAAATCAATTCTTCTGTAAGAAGAATAGGATTAAGGTTCTCTACATAGGTACGAAATACCGCTTCTGATGATATTCCACTCGCTTCATATCTTGGATATTCAATCTCACTATATCCTATTTCTGTTATCTTATATGGAGTTTTGCTATTTTGTAAATAGACATAATTACCAATTTTCAATTCTCTAACATCCACCATACTATAGCAAATTTATAGCCGATAACTCCTTTGTCAATGATTGAATACCCCTCTGAATTTTCTCTAACTGCTGCCTGCGAGGTTTGTGAACTCCGGCAGCATAATGCCACAACTGGCGTTCATTGATTCCTGTAATACGGCTCAATGCAGCCTTAGTAAAGATATTACTGTAATAGTTGATAAATGTAGCAGCATCAATCTTAAACTTCAACTCAAACTCCCCAGATAACACTTCGCAGGGACTATCGTTATCTTCCAAATATAACTCGATCGCCTCCTTCATATTATCCTCCAACTCCTTCATGTCATTACCGACTGTAATAACGGGAGCACCTTCGATATAAGCACTCAAGTTCTTTCCTGCGTGTTCTACAATAACTTCTACTGTTTTCATATTACCTCCTTTTTTAATTAAGAGAACAAGGGGGCTACTTTAGCCCCGCTTGTCTCAAAATGCTGTAATAAGTGCCTTTCTCAACGCCTTTGCTGTTATGATTCGGTACAATAACCACTTTGCCGTCTTTCTCAAACTTCATGTGACTACCTTTCTGACTCTTTAGAACAAAACCGTTTTCTTGCAACATAGTTACAACGTCTTTAACTGATTTGTAACTCATAACGCTTTGGACTTAATTACAATACAAATATAGTAATAATATGAATACTATCAAATTATTTATTCATTATTTTACTATAAATTAAAAATAGTGGCAACTGCGAAGAATTACCGCTAAATGTTCTATTTTTCATATATTCAAATTATAACCCCCGCAATTTTTCTGACTAAGGAGCATTTTTTTGTTCCATTTTTCTTACACCTTCATTCTTTGTATATGGAACCAGTTCTGTTTCTATGTCAATGGTCTGCGATGCCTTGCTAAACTCGGTTGGATTGATAGAGCCTAAAGCAGAAACAAGGAAATTAACCCTTCGCTGTAAAAACTCACCTATCACTTCCGCATGATTACTTACGCTCATATGGGCACCCATGAACATGAAACGGAAAGCGGTTCCTGATGCTTTGCCTACACCCTTCAATGTCTCAAAGGATATTCTTGGAGTATTGGACATATCATAAGCGTTGTTCGTAAGTGTTTCGGCTTCAAAACGTATTGTTTCTGGGACTTGGTTCCACGTCAAATATTGAGCATCTGCACCCTGCCCGGTAAGCTTCACGATTTTGTCTTTATTCTTCCCGACAAAGCCTTCCACATCACCGACTAATTTTAGCAATGGGAAGAAATGGTAGTCTATACAGTCTGCGTAATTAGATAACAGTTTTTCCAACCGGACCCGGAAGGTCTTTATCTTCTTGCAATAAGGTTCAGGACGATAAGCGTAGAGAACCGGTAACTTAGAGAAGCCATGAGCAAATGAAGTTCTTTCCTCATACCCCTTAGCCAAATCCCACTGATAGACCATCTTATCAGTGATAGTCATAAAGCAAGTTATCTCCGAATCATCCATGAGCTTCTTCTTGTACTCACGTGAGAAAGCAATCATCTTACCTTCATCATTGAAGAACGGATAAAGCTTATCCCCACGGAACGGAGACCATAATACGCTTTTCAGCTTCTTGGTAGGTTTTACCTTTCCTCCGAAGGTAGTCTTTACCTTTTTCCAGAACTTAGCCCAAAACGAATCATCATCGGTAACATACCAATATTCTGCAACTTCCAGTTCGGAAAGCCAAGAACGGACAATCTTTTTGTTCTGGTACTTGATTTTGTTGGATTTGAATACAGCTTTGACCGCATCCAACAGTTTCTTTTCGTCATCATCTGTTGGAGTGCAATCCATTGACGGCTCGGTGCCGACAGTAAAAGCCGTTTGAATGTTCACTATATCCTGCTCCAAAGGAATGGAGATACGGTTCACTGGTTCGGTCTTGTATTTCGCTTCGATTTCGTAGGTCTTTCCTGTCTTTTCATCAAAGACCTTTTCCGCTTCCTTTTCAAGAACTTTTCTATCCGGGTACTTCTCTTTGTCAACCATGATTTCATGGCGTTCAGGATTCCAATCATCCCAAAGTTTACAACGGTCTGGAAGTTCGGTTTTCCGCCCCTTCTTTAAATAGCTTATTTTCTGTCCGATATCGGGTAATGCTAATATTTCATCTAAACTCAATAGCATAGTTTATATTTTTAATGCGTGAATATTCCTGTTAAATCTTTCGGCTTCAAAATGCGTCCAAGCAAACAACCCAATACATAATATCTAATGGCATCCATCAAATGATTATATTCATCTACTGGCTCATTGATGTAGTTTCCATCCTTATCTTTGTCCCAAACATATTTCCGAAGTTCAGTAATAAGATTGTAAGAGCGTTCTGTTACAAAGAACTCCATGTCTTTAATCTTATCAATACCCGCTTTGATTGAGCCGGGAAACTTATCTACCGGATAGATATTCACGCCTCTGTTCTTTATCTCTTGAATCAATCGAGGGTCTTGCGAATCGGCAAAAACTTTCATAGAGAAAGGCTTTAACCTGTTGGCAATAGCCGACGAAAGCATATCCGTTTCATAGAAAAGTTCATCAACATACAAACGGTTATCAATGATGCCACATCTTACAGCAGCGGAAGGATCATTAGTAAATCCGAAGTCCTGCCCTATTCCTACCTTTTTGCATTCCTGTGGGAACTCTTTCACAATACCCCACTTCTTGAATACGGCACCTTCCGCCACATCAGCCCAACGACCGATAACCACATGAGCATATTTCTCCGGGTTATTCTCCTTCATGTCCTCTACCTCTTTAAGGAACTCAGGAGAAAGGTTCTCCAAGTTATCAAGATATGTCGTATGGATATGAAGTACATTAGGATGAGTGGAGATTTGAACCTGAACTCCGTCAATCTCTACCAGCTTGTGAGTATTCTCAATATACTTTTTGTAAATGAAGTGATTGGAATCACAAGGATTCATTATGATGATAATCCGGTTCTGAATCCCTTTCTTACGAATGGAGAGCATTATCTTGTCGAACTCTTCCTCATTCGTCCACTCTTCCGCTTCATCGCAGACAAAAGTAGTGATACCTTGAATAGACTTCAATTTTGCCGTCTGATTACCAGATGAAGTCTTGATACCTCGGAACATGATACGGCTCTTAGTCATTTTATTGACTATATCCGTCTTGGTAGTCTTGAAATACTTAGTAGTTCCATCGAGGTCTATCTTCTCCATCATTTCGGGAATAATAGACATGCCAGCGGAAACCATAGTGTAACGGGTGTATAGTATCTGATGAACAATCTTCTGGGCTTCCGTCATTTCAAAGGTCAACCGCTCAATGAAAGTGGAAGCGTTGAAAGATTTTCCCGAACCACGCCCACCGGTGATAAGAATTATAAATTTCTCCTTATCCTCATACAACGGATGATATATTTCTTGGGGTTCGATCATTTCAGCTTGTCTTTAATCCAGGAATCAATACTAATACCATGATCTATGTCGGTTGGGATGTCGGCATCTTCATCCTGCTTGCGTTCAACTTTTCTCCAGTCTTCATCGTAATGATATAACCAAACAGACTGCGCTTGTAAACTTGGAGCCAGTTCACCTTCTACGATTTGAACTTCTTCCTCGCCCGTCAGGTTGCCCTCTCTGTCCTTAATTTTTCTGATAGTGGTGTTCTTAGTCTTAATACCACCAAGAGCCATAGCAAGGAACTTAGCACGTACAAGAGCGTTTATAGCACAACGCGCACGCGATAATACTTCGTTCAATTCGGGGTACTCACCTTTCTTCTCACAAAAAGTTTGAGGACATAGCCCAACGGCATGAGCAATTTCCTTATCAGTGAATCCCTTTTTGGCATACGACTCTACAAGAGAAAGAAAGTCCTCACTTGTATAGTCAAACTTAGGCTTTCTTCCTCCACGACCTTTTTGGTTTTGAGATTCACTAATGCTCATATCAATCTACCCGTTCTACTTGTTCATCAAACACTTCTCCTTTTATGAATTTCATATCCGGATCATAACCGAATCTCTCACAGAAAGCGGCTTTAGCTTCATAGGTATCAAAGGATAACATCACATAAGCATCCATATCCTCGGCTGTTTTCTGTGCGTTCTCTTTTACCTGTTGCTTGACTTCTTTCATGTGGGCAACCTTCTCAGCACGTTCCAACTGCTTAGCGGCCTTATCGGCTTCTTTCTGTTCGATTACTGGTTCCATCATGTTAGACAGAGCGTCTGCGATGGAGTTTTCTTCTTCTGTTTGTAGAAGGTAGTCAACACCAATCATGTTTAAGTCTGCATCGGTCAGACCTGCATCTTTCCAGTCAATATCAGGAACAATCCGAGCAAGTGCGTCAAAATCCCATATACCTTGTGCATTCGGGTTGTTCATTAGAATGTTCAACTCCTTTTCCTGCTTTTCATTCACATCAATGACATCGACACGAATACGGTAGTCGTTATCGGGGAACTTCTGTAATTCATCCATGACAGATAAACGTTGGTGTCCGCTAACCACGGTCAGCCCCGTACGCTTGTTTACGACTATTCCCCCGACTAACCCAAACTTCTTGATACCACGCTTTAATGTTTTGCGAGATTCATCCGAAAGTTTCCGGGGATTATAATCCGCAAAATGGATGGTAGAACGGTTAAGTTCCACCGATTCACTTTTGATATATTTTGATAATTCCATATTAACCATTACTTAAGCCCAATCCTCTACCTTGACGCACAGCTCTTGAATACTGTTGAAACACACTTCGGTTATTTGCAGTGTTCAACCTGCTCAAATTACGATACATGGCACCGCCAATACTATTAATCCTTGCTTGTCTTGCAGGATTCCCTTCTGCCGCACGAGTCAAACGATTTGTTTGTACTCCAATATCGGCAGCACTTTTCATCTTTCCCCTTCTTCTGTTTCTGACTCAGCTATTCTCCTATCAATTTTGTTTATTATAATACTCCCAAAGCACTCTTTCAGCCATTGGAAACACTCTATAAATTCTCTGTAAGTCCTGTGGGTAATTCTTCTCCATCCAAAGCATACAATCGAGGTTGAAGCCAACTCCTGAACTTGCTTTCAACGAATATCTAATCGGTTCAGGCAAATTATGTTGCCGCATATAAGCGAGAATATCTTTCTGTGTCCAGTCAGCCAAAGGATAGACCATACCGTTATTCTCGTAACTATTTGCCTCATAGCCTTTAAGCATCAAACGCCTATTCATTCCATCAGCCTTTTTCATACCCAAGAATGTGTAATAAACACCATGAGCAAGCTGCATAGCTTTTACCACATCAGCAAGTTTCAGCAACTTTACTTTCGGATTAGGTACGCAGTACATGCCACCTCTAAGAATGTAGGTAAGATTCCAATGAGGCACTTGTACAAACTCAATCTTTGGATATTTGGCTTTAGTCCAGTTTATCCAGCGGTTTATGTGCTCTAAACCCTTAACGAAATACATGAATACACAAACTATTCGATCAAACTTTGGATAAATTAAATCAAGCAGAACAAGCGAATCTTTACCCAGGGACAAAAACAGTAAAGCCTCACTCGATTTTACTCGAATGAGGTCTATATACCGGTTCGCTTGCTCTACTTTGCTCATAGCTAACCACCCGACAATCCAAATGAAACACGAAGATCACTATAACGCTGTCTACGTGATCCTAACTGCGTGGCACTTGCCGTACCTCTACGATTGGCTACTAATCTACCGCCTGCACCTGCACCATTCATGTTCCGACGGGGGCCGGCTACTTTGTTAATCCTTCTTCTGACTCAGCAAATCAATTTTTAATAAAACAATTAATCTATATGTTTCTCTAATATCTTGCCCAACGTGTAATCAATTTGAGCAGCTAAATACTCTTCACCTTGATGCTCGTAAATAATATCGTTACCGTTTTCATCGGTAAGGATAACCGCTTCTGCCGCCTTTACCTCAACAACGATATAAGGGCGTTTGCCTGTATAAGCACCTGTAAGAAGTTTGATGGCATCATACTGAATTGGCTTCAACTCAACTTCACCTTCTTCAGGTAATTCTGCATCAGCCGGATATTCTTTACCACCACAAAGGTAGGTGATATACTTCTTTGCGTTGGTAGGCCTGATTTCACGGTATTCGTGAGTTTTCTTACCGGCCAAGATTTCATCAAAATACTTTTGCTTAATACTAAGCGTCAAAATGTTCATAATCGTGTAAATTTAAAAGTTAATAATCATTGTTGCGGGACAGGGATTCGAACCCCGGACCTCTACCAAGTCAAAGTAGCGAGCTGACCACTGCTCTACCCCGCGATAGTACCCCAAAGGTACTACCACAACCAAAGATAACGAAATATTTTCAATCGTTATACACGACAATCGGTTTATTGTCGTGAACTAAGCCATTTGTCCCGTCTTTCTCTGCATACCTCTAAGGTAGGTGCACAACAAGAAAACAACTCACCGCTTTCAGTACGGTAGTCGTACTGGTACATTCTCACTCTCTTTCTGCCTAACTTCGTTGTGTAGGTAGTGTAATTCTCTTTACCGGGCTGGCATATACTGCAACCGTTTTTGTTTATTGAGTTCATAATCATTTATCAATACTTACTTAGTAATTTGTAAAACATTCGCCTTTTCTCTATGTATTTACAACCATTTCGTCTAAAACCTCGCTTTGATTTTGATACTGTCATTTGGCAACCTGCAACGCCAATGTAAATGCAATTTAAATGATGCCTTTTAGCTTCTTTGAAAGCCCACCAAATCGCTTCACGACAATATCTATAACTATCATTTTGAACACCCTCGTATCCTCTACTCAAAATGAAGTGACCTATTTCGTTTGCTTCTTCTTCTGAATAGCATATTGTGAATATATTATTCATCCTTTCTTTGCTTTACTTGTTCTACCAAAAACCTTTTAAAATCATTCTTGTACTGGCTGTGAATGATTTTATACTGATGGGATAGGTTAGGCAATTGTTTGTAACCTTTGCTATACAAGAATTTGGCTACAAGCTCAATTTTTGCACGGTTACTAAATCCTCTGTCTTTGCACATGTTAGTTATACAGACATTCGCCTTGCTGGTAGGCTTCTTTTCAACTGGCGACACATATTCACGTCTGTCATAAGCGCGCGTTCTCGGATAACCGACCGCTTCGCCTAAATATTCACCTGTGATGCAATCAAATTCACCACTAATTAAACTATCTGCTATTTCACCCATAATAATCAATATTTAATGTTTCACATTCAATCTTTCTTCACTTGTATAAGCCACTACAAGCCCAGTTTCATCATGTTGTATGGTGATGTACTTTTCACCCCTTTCTATGGTGGTAAAATCGCACATACTACATAACTTACCCAATACCTTGCCCAGTTGTTTCATCAGTGGGGCTTCGGGGCTGATAACTAAAACTAAATCCGCTTCCATAATCGTGTGTATTGTGGTAGCCCGAAGGCTACCGGATTAAACTTCAGTCAATCTGCCATACGTTTCTTTGCCGTGTTATTTTGACGCCTTGCAAACTCTTTGGCTAATTCGTAATCTGCGAAATAATTGATACGATTACCTGTTTCAGTGTTTACTACCTCATAAACCTTGCAACCATACTCAATTGATTCGCGAACTACATATTTACTCTGCTGGTTCATATTCTTATAGGTTATGCAGGGCTTTCGCCCTGCTGATTAAACATTTAATACCGTAATCTCTTTGTTGCCTATCTCTGTATCTACATTCAGAACCTCGTACTTTTGAGCCTTGTAGTTATAAACAACCTCACATGTATTAAAACCTCTGCCATCTTCTCTTTGGTCATAAACAGTGTTTATATGCTGATACATCTTATTACCTAACATGAAGTTTACCTTACCTGTTGTACAGAAGTAAAATGCTACCGCATACTTCAATGTTTTCTTCTCATCAATTTTCTTTGTTGCCATAATCATATATTTAAGCGTTAATACCAATTGCGTTTCTCATAAAGTCGCTTGCTTGTTCTACTGATATATTTAGTTTCTTTTGAATCAAGATGAGCATACAACTAACTTGTTCTTTTGTGTTCAAATTGCCTTGTACAAACTCTGACATGATGAACTTTTCTATTGTTCTCTGTTTGATTACTGATGCTGCCATTATTTTCTAGATTTATAGGGTTTCAGCCTGCTGGTTAAACTTAGTTTATTTCGTAATAAGGTTGCTCGCCTCTAATAACTCTCTTTGCATCTGCAATACTGATATACAGCTTTGATTCATCATTGTCTATGATTGCAAATTCTTGATGAAAGTCATCTTCAAACATTGTTATTGTGTGACCTTTGTAACTTACTTCTTTGATAATGTTCATTGTCTTCATAATCGTATATCTTTTAATTGTTATTACTTCGTTTCTGATGACGCAAATATAATGATTAAAATCATACATTCAATAAATAGATGCATTGTTTGTATGATTATTGTCATATATTAACAAAAACAGCACAAGTATGACTATAATCTAAATATATTTTAAAATAAATGACTATATTCAATCAAAACAATAACAATTCATTTGTATATTCAGATTTTACCACTATATTTGCAACTGATTAAAATCATACATGTATGGAAGTAAAGACAGTAATCAAGCAGAAAGGCTTCACAATGGAAGCCGTTGCAAAAAAAATGGGTATAACAAGGGTTACACTTGCTCAAAACCTTAGTAGAAATCCGACAGTAGGAACATTGCAGAAAATAGCGGATGTTATCGGATGTAAGGTTGGTGATTTCTTTATCGATGATATGGATATTAAAGAGGATGAGAACACCATTATCTGCCCTCACTGTAGAAAAAAAATTAAAATAGAAAAAGGAGAATAGCTGTGGATGTTAATACAATTATCAATGTTGTTGCTATCATCTTAGCAGTAGGCAACTTTATATGCCTTTATAGCATATCTCGAAAGAAAGCTTACAATGAAGAGAAAGGAAAGAATCTTGCCACTAAAGAAGATATAGGCAATATTACCAATGAGATAAAATCTGTTGAAAGTAAATTCACAATACTTACAAATCTGCATTCTGGAATATTATCTGAAGAAAGAAATACAATTATCGAGTTCAATGAAAAATATTCTTTATGGGTTGGAAGTTATATGATTAATTGGAGGCTCAATAGCAATAATAATATTGATGTTGATGAATTCTCAAGAATATTAGAAAAAAATCAAGAATTATGTTATATATCTCTTTCTAAATTTGAACTTTTCATAGAAGACGAGGAATTAAATTACTTAGCTCAAGAATTAATTATTAAGGCGGCACAATTAGAAGGATTAAGGAGTATTATTGAAGAGATACGTCCTTTAAATATCTTGTTAAATTCTGCTGAAGCGCAAGAAAGAAAAATCCAAGAAGAGCTAATAAAAAGAAAAGTGGAATTCCTTAAATCATACAATAATCAATATACATCATTATATAAAGAAATACCTGCAATCTTAAATGTCTTTCAACAGAAATGCCGAGACAGAATTTATAAATTATTAAAGCCGGAGCACTAAGCCCCGGCTCATTAATTGATTAGCCCTTTGATTCTTAACCGATTTACGATTTCGGTGTAAAGATACTCTATATCCCCTAATAAGGCTTTTATCTCTCAAAATCGGTGAAGCTAAGGTATTTTCTTCTTCTGAAAGTTCTGATTTCTCAATTCTGATTTTTTTAAGACGAATTATTTTGTTAAAATCCAGTTCCATAACACAATTATTTTAAAAGTAAATAGTATATTTGCATCATAATCGTGTGAGGAGAAGCAATTCTCCATCATGGAAAGGGATTCTGGTCGTGCGGGGTTCCTTTCGTTATTTTACAGAGGTGTTTTTCTCCTGAATCCTCATATTATTCTCATCAATCTCCTTACCCTACATCATAGCAGAATATAGAGCGCCTGCATATAAAAGAGTTCCTCACGATTGGTAAGGAACTCAACTTTCAAAGCCTTGTCAAGAGCTTTGCTATATAAGTATTTATTTATTTCCATTTTTTCTCAAATCATATTTCTGTATGTATTTACTAACCGTAGTTCGACTTACTCCAAGTGTACGAGCAATGTCTTTAAGGTGCATTCCCTCCTGTACAAGTTTGCCTATTTCTTCAGCTTCAATATGTACGCGAGGATTTCCTCCTTTCTTTTCTGGCGATGGTTCAATTCCAAACTGGCGCCGCCTCTTTTGGGCGTATTCCTTGGTACATTTGTCTTTGGTCACATAGATAACAGTACGGTGGTCAATGCGCAGAGGATATAACCGTTTCTCAATCTTTCTGTGCTCTTCTACAAGGCGTTCGGCATCTCCGTTGACCGTTGTATCAACTTTCTTGTATCTGTCTGAAATAGTTTGTTTATTACGTTTTCTGATATTGGAATTTACATTCATAGTTATATTTCTGTTTATTGGTTATTACTTTCTGAAAAACATATCCCCGGATATTGATCGGGCTGTATCTTCACCGGTTAGCCGGATGTAACGGAAGAAGTTATGTTCTGATCGGTGTCCGGTTAGCTTCATAATCTCAAGTGTCTTCATGCGTCCAGTGAGGTACATATTAGTTGCGGCGCTTCTACGAGCCGTATGGCTACTGATAAGTTCCCATTTCTCACGGGTGACGGTTTGTAACTTCCCGCCTTTGGTAAATGAGTAGGTAATCTTATCATTCAGCCCGATCTCCTGCATGATTACCTTCAGGTACTTATTGAAATATTGGATGCAAAGCCCACTAGGAATATTACCGCCATATTTCGCAAAGATTTCTTTCACGTAATCATGCGCAGGTACTTTAACGTCTACATTGGTTTTCTTGGTTCGCTTGACGATATATCCGTTCTGGAGGTTGTCTTTTGTCAGCACGGAATAATCAGAATAGCGCAAGGCTGTAAGGCAACCTACAACAAATAAGTCCCGAATGCGCTCTTTAGCCTTCCTCTTATCCTGATTCTCAAACTTGTAGTAATAGATGCGCGTGATTTCGTTCATCGAAAGAAACACTGCGTTCGTCTCTTCCAAGCGCATGTCAATCTCGTCATAAGTCGAGTCAACTGCATAATTGTATTGTCCTGCTCTTCGTACCATAGATTGAATTTTTAGAATGTAACTTACTATTGTATTATGTCTCAAATTCTGATTCTCCAAATAGATTATGAAATCATCCAGAAATTCGGCAGTCACTGAGTTGGTGAAGATGTCACAATCATATTCCTCTGAGAATCCGTCTATGTGCTTAATTATTGCATCATAAACTGCTGCATAGTGCTCAGACTTGCGTCTGCTTCTCTTTTCAAGAACTTCCCGGGCGAAGGCAGTGAAGTAGATTCCTTCAAGTGGTTTCGCTTGGCGGAAGTGGTTAATGTAGTCCTTGCGTACCTGAACGGTCGGGACCGGGGAAAATACTTGAAATGTTGCGGCTGTATCATTTTAAAGGGTTAATCACTGTTTTACCAAATCGGATTTTCCGATTTTTAGACAAAGCTATCCAGTGTCATTCGGGCATCGGCTGGCCAGTTCCAATAAGTGCATGTCATGGCTCCGGGATAGCTTTATTACTTATTCGGGTTCTTCTAAGGTCTGTTTCATGGTTTTATTATCTTCTCATTACATAATGGACCCTTATTTACAAAATGCTCATTACCTATCTTGTTATGAGGGTTATTGTTTCTTCATAAGTTGCTCTAATTCATCTATCCACAGATAGTCATATCCTTTGGGATTCTGTTGATGAGTGACATAGACATCTCCATGTTGGCTGTAATGAATACCACGCCAATTCTTTTCTTCTGTCAAGGCAACTATAATTTTTTCATGGAAGCTATCATTGTACTTAAAACAGAACCCACAGACTACACCTTTGTATTTGGGTGTTTCAATCTCCATTCCTCCATACTTTTGATACAGAGATTGCATTTTATCATAACTGCTATTGCTGCTCATTTCTATTTCAATTTTTCCAATCAAATTACTACCGAGCTCCGACCAATCATCCCCAAATACTAACGGCCAACCAAATATGCTAATTGCAAGAATTACCGAGGCTACCAACCAGAGAACCCACATCACAAACACTATAATATTATTCATACTATTTGATTAAATCAGAAACATACGCCCATCTAATAGCATTATAATCTTCAAAAGCTTTTCTGATATTAGATGGAGCATACCATGAAGTTAAGCTCCCGCTACCAACTTGCACACATATATGTTCACCTTTCTTCGGCTCCTCACTGACTTCATGCCAAAGAGACTGGTTTGACTGCCATTCTGCACCAGCGATAAACGACTTATAACTTTGATGGTGCATTCCGTTAGAAAATGCACCAAGAACAGATTCATCTTCACAAGTTGAAAAACCATTCTGATGTTTTATTGCTGCTTCTTCTAATGTCTGTTTCATATTTTTATTGATTTGAATTAAAACTCTTTTCTCATCCAGCAAAGTATTTCATCATCATTTACATAACGACCATACTTTACTTTCCATTTCCACTTATTATTGTGATGCCCCTTCCAGTATTCACGATAAGCGATGTCATATCCCCGATGTTTGTAGAAGATGATATAGTCATGAGTAGTAGCTACTATAGCTTCTTCTCCTGCCGATTTCGTAATTTCCATTCTATCCTCTGGCATAGCACAAGGAGGAAAATACATCATAGGGAATAGACTTTTAAACCATTCTGCACCTGAACAAAACTCACGGCGCATATTTTCCTGCTCTTCCGGGTCGTATCTATCTATCCAGTCTTTGCCATGATTTTCCTGCATACATTTGCAGAATGCATCATGCAACATCTCTTCGTATGTTTTACTCATATCTTTCTAGTTTTACTCTAATTAATATATTCCATATCATAAGACCTCTAAGAGCTTTTTTAAAGTGATATGTACTCCTCTATAAAAATAATTTTTGCGGCTTTTGCCAAAAGGTTTTCCGTTTTTTAGAGGCTGGACAATTTGCCTTTTAATGTACCATCTATGATGTTCCCAAGTGCACGAACCCGCATCAGCCTCTTCATAGCTGATCTGTTGCCATTCTAATTTAGAGAACTCTTCTTTTGTCATAATTGTATCATTATTAATTTGTCACATTATAAAACATACACAGCTATACACTCCACTTTCCGGCATCCCTCCAAAGTCAACTCTGATACACAACTCTCCGCAAATGATGGAAGGCTTTTCACTTACCACCTTGCCATAGGCACCATAATGTTCGTGAAAGACTTCTGAACCTGGTTTCATCGAGTCCAATGCCTTCTTCATTTTCTCAGAAGTGTAAACAGTTATCCATCTGTTGGAATAACTGTAATAAAGCAGTCCGGTGCCGAGAGAATCGCACATCTTCAGCACGGTTTCTTCCACCTGTTGCCTGCTGAAGACAACACTGGTCTGCAGCTTCTGTACTTTAACGTCCGGGAACTTCTTTTTGAATGTTGTTTTTGTTACCATAAATCAACTCATTATTTTATTGTTATGATGGTTATTTAAAATTTTCAATAAGTTCTTCTACAGTAGCCTTGTGCCACTTTTCAAATAGTATTTCTGGTTTGTCTTGGTAGTGCATACCTACTTTCAGATATTGGCATTTAAACCATTCTTTACCATTGGTAAACCATTGATTTTCGTCTATATCATCCCTCAATGCAGCAATAGACATGAAAAGGTCCTCGTTGGTTCCGCAATCAATACTATCGGTTTCGTCAGGATGTGGAATGTTGCTGAAAAACTCAACGCTATATAGACCGTATTCGGGTTCAGTGAAAATACATAAATCTTCGTTAAGTTCTGCCCCAAACAATCTATACCCCAACTCATCTAACTTCTTTCTAAGTTTATAGGTGCTCTTACGTATAAAGCACGGTGTCGTAAATCCCATGATTAACTCCTTTCTATTTTTAAGTTATTCTAAATAGTTTCCTGTTAATCCCCTGAATAGCATAGCAGAAGAAAAAGCCTTTCTTCCATTTTCAGAGACATAAGATATAACCCAAAAGACATCTGCACCAGAGTATATTTTCCATACCAATAATTTTTCTATCATTTCCATCTTAGTTAATAATCTTTCATTTCTTCAAATACCGGTTTATTTCAATCTGAATGTAATCAGGCGCAATATGACATCGTTCAACTGCCGTTTGCTGCCCTTCTGTTTCTGGAAAGTTACGCTTCCTAATGATAACATCCATTTCCTCGCTACGTTCACGGAGGAACTTTCTAAATGCTTCACCGACAGTTATAGTATCGAAATACCCGTAGAACTTACCATACCTCCCTAGCTTGAAACGGGCAACAAATAGAAGAAATTCTGTCAACTTGATGTAGTGATACTGCCCGACAAACAGCCGTGAAAATTCATTCAGAGCGTCTAAGTCAGCACTTTCTTTCGTCGAAGAGGCAAAATCGATAGTCAATAGTTGAGTTTTTACCCACAACGAAGAAGAATCACATCCGTACATCCGTTCTAAATCAGCCACTGTTGGAGATTTCTCACTATAAGCCTTTTCCAAATCTGAAAGAATAATTGTTTGAAGTGAAGTGGAATAAGCAGATGAAAAGGCCTTAAAGGTCGGGTATCTCTGCTTGATGGTTGATAGCAGAATTTCCCTGCTCGATGGCTGCATATTCGTCAAGGAGCATTCTTGCCTTTGCTGCTTTATCAGCATTCCGATTGTTTTGTCCTTGGATTCCTGTTTTTCCATACTTGATGTTTAACCATTCTTGATAATCACGTTCAGTTCCCGTAAATACAACCCCGGTCCATCCGGATTCAATTGCCCTCTCAATTTGCCTGATGGCAAACTCTTCTTCAAAATTAGAAAGCTTATTAAGTGAAAGCTGCAACGCATAATTAAGCTTGTTTTTCCATTTTGGAGTATTTCGCAAAGTTTCCCAAGCAGACATGAAAGCTATCGAAGAGAAAGGATAAACTAAAGGCTTTACATCTCCCTCTTTTTTTCTGGACTTCTTGGGCTTTTCGGGTGGGGGGTTCTCGTGCGTACGCGCGAGACTCTCTTTGTTTATAGTTTTAATATCTATAATAGGTGGAATTTGCGTTTCATCCTCAATTATTGCGGATGATGTTGCGGATGATGCTTTTTTATCATCCTCAAAATTTGAGGGTGATTCTGCGGATGATATTGCGGATGTTACAACTTTATCTGTTTTAACTGGAAATATCAATTCATCCGCATTATCATCCGCAACATCATCCGTACTTTCATCCTCAATTATTGCGGATGATGTTGCGGATGATAATACGTCATCGCTTATCTTTCGGGAAAAAGAATAGTAACAGCCTATACGTTTATCCTTGCAAGTCCTATAAAAAAGAAGTCCAGCATCAGATAAACTATCTCTAGATTTACGCAATGTATTATCAGACATATCTAAATTACCACACAGAATATTACTACGAATGAAGAATACTTCCTTCCATTTCATATCATTGCAGATAGCCACAAGTTCATGATAAAGAGCTTGTGAGGCAGTGGTTAGGTAGATTCTCCCCCTTACCTTTCGAAGTTTGGATATTAGTTGATAGCTATTCATAAACGAAAATATCTATTTGCTGCACATTCATCAAAAGACTTCACACGCTCTATAAGCCGCTTCTGCCTCTGCCTGAATGCTAAATTGTTGTCATACTTATTATGGCATTCCCGGCATAACCCAACGATATTAAGAGGATTGACATAATGTTCAGGATATTCCGACTTTGGAACTAAATGTGCTGCGTCCGACATTGGTTTACCACAGATAGCGCAATAAGGTGGCAATGCTTTCTTTATTCTTGCAACTTCTCTGTTGCGCTGGGCTTGTTTGGTGCTAATCTGTTTCATACGAATAGTGTTTAAATAATAGCTCCCGGATACCGAACCAACGGACACCGGGATAATTTACTTACCATGTTTCATTCGATGGCAATCCTCACAAAGCGTTTCGAGGCAATACAGGAACTCTAGTTCATGCCCAACTATGGAATATCCTGCAATGTCATATACTTTGTGATGGACTTCCAAATTGTATGTCTTACCACACACTTGGCATCTATGCCCATCACGAATTCTAACCTTGCGTTTCACCTCTTCCCAATAAGGATTATTCCTCAGGCTCTGCCGATACTTCGTCGGTCGCCCCTTCTTGTGCTTCAATCTGTTCATCTTCTTTCCTCCATGGACTTTCTTCAATTGCTACTCTATGCCATTCATGGCGTTGGATAGGAACAACCTCGCCATTATCTTCATCCAAGAAGTCTTCGATCCAGTGTTCTAACCAAACATCCTGACCGTCTTCTTCCCAGACTTCAACAATATTCTCATCCTTACCAAATTTGCGAAGGTTCTTTCTGGTATCCTTCACATCTATATCAGGCAATTCATAACCAAGTGTTTTAAATGCTTCCTGATTCATTTCACCTGAATTGAAAAGGTCATTGTATTCATGCTTTGGTATTTCCTGAACCAACGCCAGACGAAACGCATCATTCACCCATGAATAATACAGGTAATGCCCCATCACAGGAATACGGAAGGTATCAATCATCTTTAAAGGATAATCCTTAATGCCTTTCTTCGCCAAGTTCACAAGGTCTTTGAACTGGGTATGTAAGGCAGAAATCTTTGCCTCAAAGTCTTTCTTCTCAGCATTAAACTTGGCTTTTAAAGCTTCGAACTGTGCTTCAAGTTCCGGAATCTGTTCCTCGGCAATCTCGCCATAGTTCGCACGGATAGTTGAAATCTCATAATCATCCATAACCCGGTTAGCGATTACATCCTTTTCTTGGATGGTTACAAAATGCTCTGATAACTTCTTTTTAACGTCGTCCATACAAACGCAATCAGAGAAAATAACTTCGGGGAATTTTACTGTAGTAGGAAGCTTGAATTTAAGTTCCTCTGGTACATAGTCTTTTAAATCAATCATTGTTTCTTAGTATTTAATTTCTTAAGCATTTTCTTGCACCTTCTACATAAATCCTGATCGGGAGATGCTTTAGGCGCGTATTTCTTTATTTTATCAGAGCATTGCATAAGTAGGCGCTCTATTGTTTGAATATCTGTTTTGCATAATTCCATTATTCAAAATCATCTATAGCCACCGGATGAAGAAGTTTCTTACTCCAATCAGGAAGCTGCATGTCAATTATACCACGAGCACCCTCTTCCGCTTTAGCATCATAGCCGGGAAACCAATTCTTATCAAAGCAGTCCTTGACGATAGAAAGAGCATAGTGATATTTATACTTACCATTAGCCAGATCATCAGGAGACCAAAAAAGAACAGCCACATCATAGGGTTCGACTGTCTGCAACATAATCATTATGGTTACATTAAAGTTTCGTCCAGTAACGCCGCTCATTACTTCTTGGTACATACCTTCTGACAACTCATATTTGAGTTTGGCACAATCATAATAGAACTTGCCGAGATCATCGGCCCGTGTGGTTTTGAAGGAAATTACAGCATTAACGCCGATATTTTCTTCTACGTTAAAATAATCCGGTCGAACTCTCACATTAAGTCCGGTTTCTTCATCCTTTCCATAGAAAGATACTTCTGAGTATGCACCTTTGAGAATCTGAGGAATAATACCGCCACCATACCAATAATAGTTTCTTTTCAAGGCGGTTATAATCATATTCATTTCTTCACTGATGAAAGAATAGCCGAAATCAATAAGCTTTTGTTTCAGATCGTCCCGGTACTCTTTGAGTGCATTGAAATTCCATTTTTCAGAAGGAGATTCACTTTCAGCATCCCTTGCATAATTTTCCTCATTTGCAAGAAGTTCTTCATAGAACTTAATCATTTGAATCACACCATCTTTTGATGCCTGATTGCATGCTGGTTCTACCTTTACCAATTCAAACAAACGAGGTTCCAGAAAAGCCATGTGAGCAAATGTACCCAATTGAAAATTGGGCTTCGGTTTCTCTTCAAAGACTCTCTCCCAGTCATAATAAAACGAACGCGGAGTTTTAAGAGCACTCTTTAGATTTGAAGAAGAAATATGTCTGCTTTCAAGATATGTTTCCATTGGATCACGCTTGACGGTTCCATTCACACTCAAAGATTTCAAATCTATGTTTATAGGCTTCTTATTACTATTTAAGGCTATAAAATCCAAAACTGTGTCTTTCGTTGGATAATCATCCGGATTATAGGCAGAAGGGTTAAGTTCTTCCCCTTCTGCACAATTATTCAAATCAAAATCTATCATCCGACTACGGGTAAGTTTATGCGTAGAGGTTTTACAGACCAATTATCGGACTGGAAATTATTGGTTTTATTCTTTCTCTTACCCATATAAGTGATTTTAAGAGGAACACCACTTTTAAGTGAACCATTCTCAATATATTGTTCAAGAATACCAACCAATCTACGAGAACCATTAGTCACAGTCTGTACTACTCCATCCTCTGATCTCTCAAGAAAAATAGCACAATCCAAATCAATCAGATCACCAGTTCCATTAGCACTTAAAACCTTTTGAGGCTTGATTTCTACAAAAAACATTTTCTTAAACTCACCAGCATGTTCCGGGGTCCAATAATTACCACAAAGGTCAACTGGTAACTCCTGAGCATCCTCTAGAGAAGGGAGGTCACTTGTACTCAAATCTGCTGCTTGAATCTCAAATGAAGATTCTTGCTCTTTTAAGGTTAATTCTTTACTCATAATCGTAATTTTTAAAGGGTTAATTTAATTGTTTCTTTCGCTAGAAGTCCGCTAACATTCGCCATTGAAAGGGCTTGCTTGATTTCTTTTTTGGAATAGTAAAGAGGGGAGTTCCTACTATCCCCTTTGCGAACAGGCTTGATAATTTCCTTATGTACGAGAACATTAAACCGTTTAAGGTCAATCTTCATCATCTTTAGCCATTTTTTCACTTCACTCAACCGGATAAAATCTTGCGATGGCTCATAAGCCTTGACAGCCTCCATATATCCAACCTGATAACTGTCAATCATTATAGATTGAAGTTCTTCTATATTCATTCTATCCTCCTTGCTCTTTCAAATGTTTCAATTTTTGTCCTTCGTGCCCTTCTCATATCGCTCTGTTCGTGGTAAAGCGACAAAGAAAAGACACATAATAAGCCACAGGCAACGGATGTACGAATGATAGGTGAAAAATCCATTGTGAATTTCACACCGGCTATCCGTTCATAAAGCATGGTTGCCAATTCCCGACCATTCCTCACCTGCAAAACATCAAATGCCTTCTGTAATTGGTTGTTTACCGTTGAAACAGCCCTGCATTTAAGATTTGCAATTTCTTTCTTCTCATACCCCTGTGCGTACATTCGTGCTGTAATCTCGCATTCGGGTGTGAGCTCTGTAAATACTCTATCCATAATCGTGTGAGTTGATAATTAGTAGTTCCTTACTACATAGAACTTCCCTTTAGGAGCTCCTTCTTGCTGAATAGAATAAAGTACATCTTCCGGTTCTACAAGCCGATTGGCTCTCGCTAAACGATTCAAATCTTGAACCATACGGGCCACTTTCACATAAAGAGATAAAGAAAAAGGTAGCTTATCGTTTTTCTTTATCAGCTTCTCTTTGATTTTTTTTCTTTCTTCTGATTCTTTTGCCATAAGATTTAATTTTAAATTAATGATTCGTGGACAAGCCCGGGCTCGAACCGGGATGAGATGTCTGCTTTCATGATGCGTCCAACATTACTTGCATACAGGTTTTCACTGAACTCGCTCTGGTATTGAGTGCGTCTACCAGTTCCGCCACTTATCCGAAATAAGAAAGGTGCACTATCTTCACAGACGGTACACCTAGTACAAACACAAAATAAAACACGACAAATACTTTTGAATTATATCTTTTAGTTCATCACAATTTGTTAAGAGTTTACTAATTGGGGGTTGGTTTGATTAAATCAGAAACATACGCCCATCTGATAACATTATGGTCTTCAAAAGCTTTTTTGATATTAGATGGAGCATACCATGATGTTAAGTTCTTCCTACCAACTTGCACACATATATGCTCACCTTTCTTCGGCTCCTCGCTGACTTCATGCCATGGGGATCGCTCCATACAATAGTTATATCCACACTGAAAATCCTCCATGCAGTCAGCATGACGGGAAACGTAATTATCAGCATCCACTTCTTTTAATACTTCTCTTCTGAATTTAGTCTTTTCCGTAGCGTAGTCATACGCTACTTCTTCCAATGTTTGTTTCATATTTAATTAAATTTGAATTAATCACGCATTTCTCTATAACTTATCCGAGTCAAAATAAAAGATAGCCCACATATTAAAGCCATCACAATAACACCAGTGTAATACATAGGACTTTCTTTAATAACAGCTCCGTAGAACATCACCACTGAACATATAAATACCAGTAGTGATAAGACAAACATAACCACCTTCATGGCAACTTCTCCTCTACTTTGGCAAGCGTGCATTTACTTTGGTGAACTGCGTCATCAATACGCAGCATTAAACTATCCATTTCTCTTGTACGTCTAATAGACAAAGCCGCCAAACAGTCAGTAGTAGCTTTCAATTCAAGTGAAAGTTCTTTTACTGTATCTTCCAAGAACTTCATATATTCGTTTCCTTCCATAAGAATAAGTATTAGTTTGTGCCCGCCATACCTTTTACGGATTGTAACCGGTATCGAGACCGGACGGGCTTATATATTAGACCTTTCAGCGATACTTGTGCCTAACCAAGCATACTCACCACGCTAAAGACATTTTGGCGTGCTGAAAGTAAGTTCGTTTTAAATTATATAGCCATACCACCGTTCACCGTATCTCTGCTATGGTGGCTTCTATATTTCGTTATCTTTGGTTGACCTAAACGGCTTATGAATTACACCGTAAAGGCTTTTACAATATTTCAAAGAGCTAATCAATAGTACCCTACCCGATTCTCGCTATCGGATGCCGTTCAATCCGTCAGTAGGGTCGTCGTGCGTGATATAATCGTGTAATTAATCTTTGTAGAAGAACTTCTCACCCGACTTTCTGAACAGCCTATACCCAATATACAGGCTTGCCAATGTTATCATCATTTCTATCATACCGCCATTCTGTTAAGTTGAAATTCTATATAATCAATCTCTTCTTGAATGCTCTGCAAGGCTTCTTCTTTGGTATCAGTATTACAGTATGTGCAAGCTTCTGCCTCTGACATACCGTCTACTCTATCAAGCTCAGTACAAGCCTTATCTAAAGACTTTTCAAACTCATAAGCATCTATGCTGTCACAAACTCTATACTGTCTCATATCAAGCGATTTTTAAAAGGTTAGCCTTTTTATAGCATCTGAACTCTTGGCGTTCTGTATCGAAATAAGTTTGAACGGTGTCATTCTTTGCCCTCTTGTCAGTACCAGTAATAGCAGGCATCAGCTTTTCATTCAGCGTGCCATAGGCTTCACGTACAGAACCATCTACTTTTTGAAAGTAGAACTTCACAATCTTACTTTTCATTTGAGCTTTCAACTTCAAATTTGCCCAAGCAACTTTCAGTGCTTCACTCATTGAAAAACCGTTTCTCTTCACGAAAGACCATGCCAAACTCATGACCTCTTTCATTTGATTTTTAAAATTCGTGCTCATAACCGTGTGATTTAATATGTTTATACTATTGCGTTACTCAAACTTTCTTCGTTTCTTTGTATCATTGAATGATTGATGATGCAAATATACTACAATATTGCAGTATTACAATAAATACAGTGCAATATTGCATGTTTTTAATTTTTATTAATACTTAAATATTGCAGTACATGACAACAGAAGAGTTACTCAAAAAAGCAGAAGAAGCTATTAAGTTACTTAAAGAAAGCAAGTTATCTAACTATGTGATATCAAAACAGACCCATATATCACAAAGTACATTGGGTAATTACAAAAATGGGAAAACTAAACCAACACCTGCAAATACTGAAATACTACTGCAATTTTTCAGTAATGAGAATGAACTAGCAATTGAGAATGAAGCAATACCATTAAACCAAAACTATATTATAAACGTACCATTAGTGAATCAATTCGCACAAGCAGGTTATTTATGCGGATTTCAAGATGCTGCATATATAGCGACATTACCTACTATACCATTCATTATTGACCATGAAGCCAAAGGCAATTATGTAGCTTTTGAAGTTAGAGGAGATAGTATGAACGATGGAACCGAAGAGAGTTACCTTGAAGGAGACAGACTTCTTTGTAGAGAAATAGCTCCATATCTATGGGCAGAGTCTAAATTGCATATCCGAAAATGGGATTTCGTTATTGTACATGAAGACGGAATTTTAGTAAAACGAATAATAGATCATAATGTAGAAAATCATACTATTACAATACATTCTTTGAACGATATGTATCCTGACAGAGTTATTGATTTGGCAGAAGTTAGGCAAATCTTCAATGTGATAGAATTGCAAAGGCCAAGAAGAAGGTAGTTTAAAAGTTTAATATACAAACTATTAAAACTAATACTATGAAATTCAATCAATACACATGGGACTTATACAAGCAATCCCCTGAAGGGCAAAAAGCTATCAAGGAATTTGAGGAAGCAGGTAATAATGACACAGCAATGGATTTAGTATTCAAATACAATCCACGAATCAAACTATGGCTTGACAATGATAAAGCAAGAACTTTGATAGCGGATTTCTGTGAATCCATGTGGTGCTATAACATTAAGGAATTTCCAGACAAAGAAAGACCGAAAAATTTAGACGAAGCAAAAGAGTACTACGAAGAGGTCATTTCTCGTGGATATCAAGAGGATGGAGAAATTGTCATACCAAGAAATGATTATAATACCATGTTGAATAACATTGTATGGATTTCCTTTCTTATGTATTACTTTTCTCCTAATTTCTATTTTCCCAATATATTTGTTTTCCGCTTCTTTTATCTGAAAAAGATAGCCGATGCTTTTGATATAGAATTATCTCCAGTTCCAAAGAAACCAGACTACAAAGCAAGGTGCATATATTATTGGCGATTGTGCGAGATATTTTATCAGTTCAGAATAGATAACGGTCTTTCGCCAGCAGAACTATGCGCATTCTTATATGATTTTGCGCCAAACTTTACTCCAAAAGATAAAGCAGAAATCCCAAAACCTGCACAAGCATGGTGTATCGGTGGGATGATTTCTTCCGAAGAAAAGAAAATCGACACAACTTTTTGGCAAGCAAACCCAGAAACCAAGAAAGGCGATATATTAATTCATTATGAAATATCACCAATCAGTGCAATCACCTGCTTATGGATAGCTCAGACAGATGGAGTTGTTGACCCATTCTTCCACTACTATGGCAACACCTACATAGGGAATAAAATAGATATTCCTCATATCACCCTGAAAGAACTACAAACAGATGAATACTTTTCCAAGCATCCTCTTATTAGAAAGAAGTTTCAGGGAGTAAACGGATGGTCAATGAGTAGCGAGGATTACTCAGAACTTCTGCGAATGATAAAGGCGAAAAGATTTGATACCGAAACTCTGCCTAAACTATACGCCCCTACCCTACCCAAGAACATTTCGATAGTTCACGAAAGAGATGTAGAAACTCAATTACTGGAACCTTTGCTTAACTCTATGGAATGGTATGAGAACAAAGACTTCATTCGCCAATTGCCAATACATGCAGGACGTGGGCATAGAATATTCCCCGACTACGCTCTGCATTACGATAATAAGCCAGACGAAGAAAAAGCAAAGGTTTTAATTGAGGCAAAACTCTACATGAAGAATAACCAAGAGATAGAAGAAGCATTTTTGCAAGCTCGCTCATACGCCCGCCTACTCAGTTCCTCCGTCATCGTACTATGCGATAAGAACTGCTTGATTGTTTATGAGAGGAAAGGCAGCTTCGATAGAGACAGGTACAAAAAATACTATTGGATAGATTTTGAGAATCCAGACACTTTCAACGAATTAAAAAACAAACTAAATATTTAATATTATGAAGAAGATTTTATTTTTACTCGCATTGCTGCCGATGTTCGTTGTAGCACAAAATAATTATATAATAAACGACAACGGAAGTCTATCTTTTATTAAAATCATGAATTCGTCGATAAACAAATCTTCTGGCGAATTATTTGGTAATGCTTTGGCTTATTTAGGAACAACCTATGCAGATGCAAATAATGTCATACAAATAAAAAATGACGAAAATAAATTTATCGTAGCAAAAGGTGTATTTTCTGATATTTTTTCTTGGACAAATAGTATGATAGGAAGGAAAACTTTTTTTGAAGTTCCTCACACACTACGAATAGACTGTAAAGATGGAAGGATAAAAGTAGAGTACACAATCGCACAATATACTGAAATAGAAGGGAATTGGGTTCATCCTGAAAACGATCAAAGAATTCGTGAAACGCCCATTCTTTCTAAGTATCCAATTGCCAGTCCAAAGAAATCAAACAAAATATCCAAAGAAGAGAAAAGATATAAAGATGCTTTTGAGAATCTCACTAATATTATCGAATTACAATTTAATGAAATCCAAAAGAGCATCAATACTGATGAATCTGATTGGTAATTCAAGATATTGGGTATCATCCCCAGGTTCCCGTTAACATTTCAACTCTACTGTCTAACTGGCGTTTGTATAGCAGATTGAGTTTTGAGGCAAATCGGGATATCACTACCCGGATTTAGCATAAAGGATTTATTAATTTACGAATTGTTTACCCATTGTTTACCCAAGCAAAAAACAAACAAAAGCTAATAAAATGATTATTAAAACAATATCCAATCTAATTCCTTAGATTGTGGTTCTGAATGTCGAGGGTTCGAGTCCCTTCAGTCACCCAAAAGAAAGAGGAATTTCAGTAATGATTTTCCTTTTTTTTGCTATATATCAAGCTTTTGGGAGGATTAATCCAAAAAGATGTCGTAAAGAACCACATTACTTTCTCCGATACTGCTGCGGAGACTCCCCTGTCTGTTTCCTGAAAAACGTACCGAAGTAGGAAGCATTAGGAAAGTTGAAGTAATCAGATATTTCCTGTATGCTCTTCTGCGTGTTCTTAAGCAATGAGATGCTCTTGCGGATAATAGCTTTGAACACCAGTTCCTGCACCGTATATCCGCAAATCGACTTGGACAATACGGAGAGGTACTTAGGTGACAAACAAAGTTTATCTGCATAAAACTCCACACCGCGTTGCTCCATATAATACTTTTCAATCAACTGAATCAACCGTATGAAAATATCATGCTTATGCCCTACCGATGCTCTTTGCGTGATAAGTTTACGGTTATAGATGGAACAGAGCCGGTACGTCAGCCCCAGCAAAAGTAACTTCTGCTCATAATTATTGAATGTATTTTCCCCTATCTGCAACGTGTTGTCCAGAAGATATATATATTTCAGGACTTCATTCTCTTCACCTGTACTCCATACATAACATGGCTCCGTAGCAAGTTGCGAATAGAGATGCATGGAAGTCACACAATTGCCTATAATGTCACGTATCGGCTCTGTCTGGTAGACAAGAATAAATACTTCCGCATCTTCCGACTGACGACATACCTGAAAGACAGAACCACCGGGGATAAAAAGAGTTTCATTCGCTTTGGCCGAAAAATCCTTCTGATTTAGAGTAAACATAAAACTTCCCTGACGGCAAACCACCACCCCCACTCCATTCACTTGAAACGGTTTCTTCAATGACTCCGGAAAATCATGAAGCATACCTTCCGAACTACAAACATCTTTTCCACTTAATAATGCATGGTTAAGACGATACAAACGTTCCTGCTGAGTATCCATAATATCACAAACTATAGAAAAACAGTGCTAAGTTACTAATTTCCGCTTAGGATAAGGAATAATCAATACAAATATCATACAAATAAGGCAGCCGTATATAGTCCAGCCCGCCATTTCCTTTACGGCAGATAGGGTAGCCTGCACCTGAATCCGCCCTTTGGTAGACATTGCCGCCATATTGATCGCGTCCTCCTTGCTCTTTCCCTGATATTGCATGCCTTGAACAGTCTGGATAAACGAAGCGGAAGCCTCGGGATGAAGCATATCCACATTTTGCGCATAACGGGTGACATAATGTTGCTGACGTTCCTGCAATATATTCGAGTAAAGAGCGCCTCCGATGCCGGGTCCCAACACCATACGCACGGTAAGCATGACGCAAATCCAGGTAGAAAGGTACTTATAGGGCATGCGTTGCGTGGCATAAGCAGCCGTCAAGGCATAAAGGAACATCATACCCGTGGCACGAATAATGACCGGATACTTCATCCGCTCGTATAATCCGGCACTCTGCACTTCGAAGTACATGAATACTGCCGACAATCCGAGAAACAGGAAACCGGCTGCAAACAGATACTTGAAATGCACTCCCTTGGAACCCAATATCATAGAAGAGATAGCACCAATCGCATAACCTGCCATACACCAGTTACCCAATGTCGCATTCTGGTAATTATCCAATTTCATACCGACACCCGTAAACACACTGACAAACATGGCACTCGAATTGAATATCATCAGCAACAGATAAAGCAAAATGCCCATACGAATAGTACGTAACTTAAAGACATCCAACAGGAAGTAATGCGAATGGCGGTTCTTCTCCATATAGAAAAAGACACAGGCAGATACAACCGCAACCAGAGTGGCAGTGCGGATGGACGCATCATCGTACCAATCCAAGACCTTGCCATAAACCAGCACATAAGTGATGCACACCAATGTAATGCAGAACACCGCCACATTGCCGAACTGCCTGAAGTTGATAGGAAAGCGGCGCGTAGTAAACTTATGATAAGGCATTGTGATAAAGATAACCAAGATGGAAAGCAACACCGTACCCATCATAAAATAATACACATACTGCCATTCATATTCAAAAGCCAGCCACGCCGTAAGCGATGTGCCCAATTGCCCTAAAATCATAAAGAACAAGTAAATACCCGGTTGGCTGACGCATCGGTCAATATCCAGTTTATTCCAACCCTTATCATCATCAGGTTCCAGTCCCGGAGTGATGTTACGGGTAGCTTCCATTCCGGCAGCGTACTTGATAAGCGTAAACAGATTGACCATCATCAACACCATCCGCAGGAAGCCCATGAGCAGACTGCAAAGCGCCAGAATAAATATACTGTCCGTCTCCGCACAGATATAGCTAAAGACATACATGAGCGAGAACCCCGCCAGACACATCATCTTCTCCCGGCGGATACACATCAAGCGATACAGGAAAGGAGCGAAAGCCGCCATTCCGATGGAAGTGACGAAATTAGTGAACTGAATATGCTCGGAAATGATGCCCAATCCACTCATCATCTCGGTGCTGTTGACAGAGTAAACGCCACCCACCGTAAGGATGGGGATAAAGAGCAACAACATGATGATGATGCCTACCGGTTTAGGCACCCAGTTGTAGAAGGGATAGTTTTTAGGGTACGAGGGCATGGCGTCAGAGTTTAGCTTTCACAACTACCATCATACCTGCCGCCAGTCTCCCATTATCTTCCTTGGAGAGATTGGTGAAATCGATACGAACCGGTATGCGCTGTTGTATCTTCACAAAGTTTCCGGCAGAATTATCGGTGGGAACCAACGAATATTTAGAACCCGTAGCCCCCGAAATAGCTGTAACAGTTCCTGTGAATTCTCTATCGCTGATGGCATCCACCGTGATAGTCACCTCCTGCCCAAGATGCAGATTCTCAATCTGGGTTTCTTTATAATTGGCAACAATCCACTTCTGCGTATCGGGCAAGATGTAAGTGATGGTCTGCCCTGCCGAGATGAATTGACCTTCCTCCAAGGCACGGCGTCCCAACTTTCCGTCGCAAGGGGCTACGACCACTGTATAAGACAGGTTCAGCTTAGCCATTTCCAAGGCAGCCGTTGCCCGTTGGATAGCTGCCTCGGTACTCTCACGGCGATGAGACACTTCGTTCACTCCCGAGAGAGCCGCCTTCCGTTGACGCCTCACGGCTTCCAGTTTCTTGTGTGTGGCTTCATATTCCGTTTCTATCTGTTCCAACTGAATGGGAGTTGCAGCATTCCGTTTCACCAGATTTTCATAACGCTGGCGGTCTTTCTCCAGTTTGGCCAAGCGGATTTCTATTTCAGAAATGGAAGCATCGTAGACGGATGCGGTGGTTTGCGTAGTCTGCAAGGTGGCTCCAATGACGGTGGCGCCTGCCTGTGCATCCTTCAGGGCGGCTTCGGCTTCCATAACGCGGATTTTATATTCACGGTCGTCCAATACAAGCAAGGTGTCTCCCTTGCGAACTTCCTGGTGTTCGGTGAAATAAATCTTCCTGATATAACCCGAGGCACGCAGGTTGACAGGAGATATATACTGTTCTATTTGGGCATCGTTGCTGGTTTCGGTCTGCTTGTAATCCAGGAAGAGACAGACCACCTGTATGACTCCCCAAATCATGACACCTATTCCCAACAGGCTGATTACGATTTGCCAACGGCGTAATTTTCTCAACTTCTTTGCTTTCTCCTGATGCGTACTGGATGCGCTATTATTTTCTACTGTTTCCATATTCGGATGTTATTGATTAACTTGTTATTTGACTAATGATTCTATTTGCCCGGTCAGTTTCAGCAACATAAGGTTGGTCACCCGATAATTGTAGTGGGCGCTGATGTAGTTGTTCTGGGCTTCGCTCATCCGCATTTCGTCTTGCAGCACTTCGGTCATTGAGGTGATGCCTTCGCGGTATCGGTCCATAGTGACGGTATACACATCTTCGGCGAGCAAATAATTATCTTTCTGCTTTTTGAAATTCCGCTGGTTGTTCATCAGGTCGTTGGTGGCATTCAGGTATTGAGTCTGCAAATTCTTGCGGGTGTTCTCCTGTGCCAGTTTGATGTTTTCGATATCAATGACGGCCTTACGGGTTTTATAGCGTTTGTCCAGACCATCGAAAATGGGGACACGCAACGAGAGGCCCAGGCCATAGGAACGGTACCAATGCCCGGAAGGACCGGAATGAAACCAATGGTAAGCCTTATCGGTGTAAGCGGAAAACATCCAGTTGCCCGTCAGATTCAGGGAGGGGATGTATCCGTAACCAATCATCTTCTTTTGCTGCTCGGCCAGTTGCCGTTGCGATTGCAGCAGTTGGAGTTCATATAAGTTCTCCGAAAGTCCGGTCAATGCTACGGGGGTGATGGTTTCGGTATTCACCGGCACTAAGGCTATTTGTTTTTCTGCGGGATAATCGATGATGTATTTCAGCAGGTTCAGTTGTTGTTCCAGCATGGCCTGTGCATTGTCATACTGTACTTTCAGGTTTTCGAGATTGATGTTCACCCGTTTCACATCGACTTCCATTGCCATTCCGTTGTCATAGAAGGCCTGCGTGATGTTCTGCAATTCTTCAAGACGGGTGATATTGGCTTTTATCAGTGCAATTTGCTCGGCGGTGACCTGCCCCAGATAATACATTTTGCAGACTTGCAGGATGAGGTCTTCCCTCGCCTTTTCGTAGGTGAGGCGGTTCATCTCGTCCATCGTCCGCGCAATGGAGATGCTGGTGTAGAGGGTTTGGTTATAGAGTGGCATTTGGAGCTGCAATCCTGCGTTGGCACTGTATTGCAGGGTATGAGTCACATTGTAGGGATTGCCGTAAGCTGAGCCGTCGGTGACGGAGACAGGTGGATCGATGTTATCATTATAATTGGCAAAACCATTGATTTGGGGCAACAATCGTGCCCGGTTCTCGGAGATGCCATACCTTCCCTTTTGTATCTCTTTCCGTTTACTTTGCAGGGACAGGTTGTTCTCAATGCCTATCTTCAGACAGTCTTCCAATGCCAGGGTATCTTGTGCGCCTGCACTCGCAACGGGCAGGCAGAAAAAGGAAAAAATGAACAGTAACCTTCTCATAACAATTATTTGATATTTGGAAGCAAAGTTAGCGGGTTAGTGCAAAAAGATGCTGTCTATATATCGACTGTTTATGTTCACATTTTCCCTTTTTATAGGGAGATGTTAGTTCACATAATAACAGAGGGCTAAATTATCATGCATAATGCAAGCTAATCAAGAACATCTACTTATGTAAAAAAAGGTAAATGCAGGAAACCATAAAAACGTTTCAATTGTTACTTTAAAGATAGCATGACAGCATGTATAACTAAAATAAATGATTATGGAAACAAACAAAAAACTAATCGCAGTCGTAGAAATTGGTGGTGACAAAGCAGTTCAATTCTGGGCAAGAGCCGACGACCTGGCACAGCAATACAATGGAAAGTCAACGGATATAGTTTATACAGTGGTGAAACTTCCCGACTCTGATAATCTGTTCCGCTTCTTTGCCGCTTCAAAAGAAGAAATGACGCAGGAAACTTTGCTGGAATGCAGCCGTGAGTTTCTGGATGAATTGCTGACACTGGTTCCCAGCGAATGTGTCAGGATAAAGATTGCGGAAGGTAAAGAAGAATAAAAAGAAGTACACCGGATACAGGTGGGACGAAGGATTGGGGGCACAGAAAGAGAGCAAATAGAAATACATTCACTATCTTTGCAATTGTTTTTGTAAACCCAACCCTATATAAAATGAAGTTACTCTGGCTCGACCTGAACAGTTCATACGCCCACTCCTCACTGGCACTCCCCGCACTGCATGCACAGATAGCCGACGACAACGCCATCGAATGGGACATCGTATCCGCCACCATCAACGAGAACGTGGGCATGGTAGCGGGCGAAATCTACCGCCGCCGTCCCGACCTGCTTGCCGCCACCGCCTGGTTGTTCAACCACGAGCAACTATTGCACATCATTTCAAGAGTAAAAGCCCTGCTGCCCCAATGCTGCATCGTATTGGGCGGACCGGAATTTCTGGGAGACAACGAATTCTTCCTGCGCAGCAACCTGTTTGTCAGTTGCGTGTTCAGGGGAGAAGGCGAAGAAGTGTTTCCGCAATGGATAACCTACCGCAACAATCCGTCGGAATGGAAGAACATCCCCGGACTCTGTTACCTCGACTCCTACGGAAATTACATCGACAACGGCATCGCCCGCGTACTGGACTTCCATCACCTCGTTCCCCCCGAAAAAAGCCGTTTCTTCAACTGGAGCAAACCTTTCGTGCAACTGGAAACCACACGGGGCTGCTTCAACACCTGCGCCTTCTGCGTCAGCGGTGGAGAAAAACCTGTGCGCACCCTGTCCATCGAGGCAATCCGCGAACGGCTGCAAATCATCCACCGACACGGAATAAAAAACGTGCGTGTGCTCGACCGTACTTTCAATTATAATACCCGCCGGGCAAAAGAGCTGTTGGAACTGTTCCTTGAATTTGCCCCCGACATACGTTTCCACCTGGAAATGCACCCTGCCCTACTCTCCGAAGAATTAAAAGAGGAGTTAAAGCGCCTGCCCGAAGGGCTACTGCACCTGGAAGCCGGCATACAAAGCCTGCGCGAGCCGGTGCTTGTGCAAAGCCGACGGATAGGCCGACTGTCGGATGCGCTGGAAGGACTGAAATTCCTGTGTGCCCTCCCCAACATGGAAACGCATGCCGATCTGATTGCCGGACTCCCGCTCTATCACCTTTCGGAGATATTCGAGGACATCCGCGTATTGGCGGAATATGGCGCCGGAGAAATACAACTGGAGTCCCTGAAACTGCTTCCCGGCACGGAAATGCGCCGCAGGGCGGAAGAACTGGGCATACAATATTCCCCGTTCCCACCCTACGAGGTGCTGCAAACCCGCGAAATCAATGTGGACGAACTGCAAACCGCTCGGCAACTTTCGCGCCTGCTGGATGGATTTTATAATGCTCCCGCCTGGCAGGGTATCACCCGAAGACTGATTCTGGATAACGAAACGTTCCTGCACGAGTTTCTGGAACATCTGATACGGATAGGATTGATAGATCAACCGATGAGTCTTGAAAAACGGGGCCTCATCCTGTATGAGTTCTGCAAACGGCATTATCCCGAATATCAGTCGGAAGTAAGCATCGCCTGGATAGAAGCAGGCATGTCGCTAAAGAAACTCCCGGCAGAACGGGTAAAGACCAAGCGGCAGGTTCCTCCCGAACATTGGGAAGTGCTGTATGGGGAATACAGGGAGAACCTCCGGCTTTGTTTCCTGCCTGTCGGCGAGGAAGAAAACCGGGGATATTGGTTCGGCTTTGAATCGGAGATACAGAAAATAGAGCCGGTGTTCAAGGCAAGAAATTAATTTATCGTACAAGGCTGAAATACTACCTTTGCCATGCACAGGTTACGGATTAGTTATGCTATCTTTGCGACTCGGCATATCATCAATGGCATTGATGGCAGTCATCATTGGCATTGATGGTGGTCATCATTGGCATTGATGATAGTTATCATCGGCATTGATGGTATGCCAAGAATATAGATATGCCCTGCTTAGTCATGGCATCAATGTAGCTAAATCATAAAGAAAGGAGAACTCAACATGGCTTTTTATAAGAAACCTCAAATCCGCAACCTATAGGGTTTAGTGGGATTTTGCTTGCAAAGCGACAAAATTCATTTTATTGTACATATTTC